>Ga0181395_1000154_pt1 | contig 27385 bp, 17 predicted proteins | sample 18SPOviralmetaG_FD_130124 | JGI IMG/M metagenome (GOLD analysis project Ga0181395, IMG submission 130124) | Marine viral communities from the oligotrophic San Pedro Time Series (SPOT) site, San Pedro Channel, CA, USA - 18 SPOT_SRF_2010-12-16 | ecosystem: Environmental > Aquatic > Marine > Strait...
ACCATAGTGATTTATATTACCTTGTCTTACTCCGTTCTCAGCAAACTCAAATATAGCATATCCACTTGTAGGTGCATTTAATGTCATGGCTCTACCAGTAATACTACTTATATTTGGACTTGTCGTTCCAAAACCAATATGGCCTGTGCTGTCATCAACAAAGAAATCTCCACTACCTATATTTAAATCTCCAGTTACTGCAAGTGTTGAACCATCAAATGTTAAATCTGATTCACCTTGTACGGTTGTACTATTTACAGAAGTTAAAATTCTGTTATTTGTCGCACTATTATATGTTGTAATAGCGGGTGCAGTCAAACCTGTTATATCACTACCATCACCAAATAGTTTTCCGAAAGAACCTGTGGATTGATGTGAACCACTTATTGATCCTGAACCAATCAATAGAGATCCAGTAAATTGATGTTTATCGTCAGGACTATTACCAAACTTTGTACTACCACTTGTCTCAATAACAATATCATTAATAAATTCTGTTCTAAATTCTTGAGCGGTTATTGTTCCACCTATAACAGCATTACCAGATATACTTAGATTACTACCCGTTACATTACCGCTAACATTTAAATCTCCCCCTAATACAACCTTACCAGTACCAGTTTGAATCTCACCATTATTGAAAACATTTAATCTTAATTTATATCCAGAATCATTGGTTGAAATATCTAAATCATTATCACTTGTGGTTTGTATATAACCAACTCTTGTTGTACTTCTCTTGAATCCTAATAATGGTGTTCCACCTATATCAACAGTATAACTATTATCTGGAGTTGCTCCAAATCCTACGGCATTTGGAAAATATGAACCATCATTACTTTTAATTAATGTACTACCAAGTGTTAAAGTACCACCACTTGTATTCGCAAAATTTGCTATACTAGAACCAGCAGAATATATGTGTAGTGGATGTGCACTTGACTCAGCTTCTACTTCACCAATCCTAACTTGTGTGCCAGTTTTAACCAACATGGCCTTACCACTTGTAGAATTATAAGTACCAGCCCATACATCACCAGTAGCACTTTCTAATTTTATATAATCTCCAGATTTGATATCTCCACTCGCGGTTACATGACCAGTTACATCAAGACCTTGACTATTTATCAATAATCTTTCAGCTCCACCAGTAAAGAAATCCATTTTATCCGTAGAGTGTCCGTATCTAATCTGTCCTGATAATTCCGAACTAGCGTCTCCAAATGCAATTCCTACCTGGCCAGTTCCAAATAATGTAATACCAGTATTTGTTGTTCCTGTTGAACCAAACATAGCATCATCAAATACCGAGTTTGGAGTTCCATTTGGTGTACTATCATCTCGTGAAAATTGAGCAGTACCACCGACAACCTTTAATCCAGAACCTGTTATAGGACCAGTTACACTTAGACCTACTGATGAGTTGAGTGTTGCTAAAACCGAATTACCAGCGTGAAATCTCCACTCATCTCCAGTATGTTTATATTCTAATTGACCTCTATATGCAGCATTACCACTTGTACCATCTGCCATCAGTATGGATGATACTCCACCATCGTTTGTAGCAATTGTTATATAGTTAGCAGAAGCTTTGTATGTTACCAATGGTGAGTTGTAGTAAGAACTTGGACTTGCGGTCCCGATGCCGACATTGCCTGATGCATCTATTCTAACTCTTTCAGTATTTGATGTACCAGTATGAAATGTAAGGAAACCTGATTGTAATTTCATCTGAGCACCAGCATTTGTAGCACCATATACATGGTTTAAAGTAACAACTGTCAAACCAGAATTATTATGTGTAATATTTAATCCTGCCCCACTACCTATTTGAATATCTCCGTTTGCAGTTCCAAATTGAGCATTGTCTGCTATTTCTAATCTACCAAACGAACCAGTTGAGGTTACTGAACCACTTATATTTCCAGTAGGAGTAATTTGTCCGGTATCATCAAGTTTTAGGTTATCTGCATCAATTATTAAATTACTATTACCACTAATAGTATGTGCCTGCATTCTACCAAATGAACCAGTTGAAGTCGTTGAACCACTTATGTTTCCACTTACAACTTCTATTCCACTTGAATCTATTTTAACATTTTGTTTTGATATTTGTACTAATCCACTTTGAGATACTTCAAACATACTAAAACCTGAAGGATCATTTATACCAAATAAAGTACCTGTTACAGAATCATCTATGGTTAAGTGAATACTACCTAACTTATCCGTAACTTCAAATATTGAACCACTACCAATAACTTTAAGTGAAGAACTTGCTACTGGAATAGCACTTGAACTAACTACTAATAAACCATCTATTTCTGACCTACCATCAACTTTTAAAGTTATATTTGAGGCAGGAGATGCAATTCCTATTCCAACATTATTACTACCAATAGATAAAGGTAATCCACTAGCTTCTATTTTACCAAACGAACCAGTTGAGGTTGAACTACCACTAATTTTACCACTAATAACCTCTATTCCATCAGGACCTACTTTTACATTTCCCTTAGAAAATTGAGATAATCCACTTTGTGATACTTCCAACATAGCAAATCCAGATGTATCATTTATACCAAATAAAGTACCTGTTGTGACATCATTTACAAAGAAATTATTGTTTACATTAAATGGTGTTCCACTAGCACTTACTATCAATGAACCAGAAATTTGAGTATTGGTAAAGTTTGCAGTATTACGAGTAGTTGTTCCAATAGGTGTATTATTTATTGTTCCACCACTAATGGTTAAATCATCTGCTACATAAGTATTTGCAATAGCAGTTCCATTCCAAACACCAGTTGCGATTGTACCAATTGCAGTAATTTGAGTTTGTGAAGCATCTACACTAATTGTATGTCCTATTCCTTCACCAGAAGTAGCTCCTGTAGATGTAATACCAGTTCCGCCCGTTAAAGTTGCTACATAATTTCCTGTTGTATGATTACCTAATGTAATTAAATCATCCAATGTAGTGGCCCCTGTTCCACCTGAACCAACAGCGATTGTAGTTCCGTTCCAAACACCAGTTGTGATTGTACCGACACTCGCTAATGAAGTAGCACTTGTGATACTATTTTGTGCAGCGGTTGAGATTGTTCCAGCCAAAGTAGTTGCAGTTACCGAATCAATACCACTAATAGTTGTACTATTATCACCTACAATATTTCCATTTGCATTTACATTTCCACTTATGGTTATGGCCCCAGTAACATCTAAAGTGCTACCATCAAAAGTTAAAAATTCTTCAGCATTTCCAGCACTTGTACCAGTAGATGTTAGTATTCTATTATTAGTTTCGTTTGATACAGTATATCCTGAAATTCCTGTTAAGTTACTACCATCTCCAAAATAAGTTCCAAAGGATGATGTGGTATTTGATGAACCACTTACACTACCAGTAACAATCAATGAACCAGAAAATATGTGAGTATCATCCATACTATTACCAAACTGGGACTTACCATCTGCATATACTATAGAGGCACTTGTAATTGTTGTGTGAAATTCTTGAGCAGTTAGTTTTCCACCTACTGTTAAATTATTTTTTACAACTCCAGTACCCATTGTAAAAGTTGAAGCTAACGAGCCACTTACACCACCACCAACAAAAGTTGTATTTGATGATGATAATTCTCCTTTCCAAGAACCACTAATTCCAGCTTTAGTTAATGTTCTTATTTCCGCGGCATTCACACCTAACGAACCACTAATATTACTTTGTAAAGTGGAATCTGCAAAATCTATATCAAAGGTTCTGTTTGAACTTATATCTCCACCACCAGTTAAACCAATTCCCGCAGTTAGAGTTACTCCTGTGTGGTTTATATGTTCATTTGCTTCAAAACCACTTAAATCATCATGAACAATTTCACTATCTGTAGTTGTTAATGTATCACCGGTTAAGGTTATACCAGTTCCACCCACTAAATTAGTATCATCACCAATATCAATTGTATTTCTTGTAAGAACTTGGTTATTAATTGTTATATAATCAGGAGTACCAGCTAATGTTATATCACCAGTATTAGTTCCTGTTGTATTTTGTATATTTCCTACAATTGTTTCTGTTAAAGTTTGGTCACCAACAAATATAGTTGAGGCATCTACTGATAGTACACTAGCAGAAATTGTAGTTGCTTCTACTCTACCAAACGAACCAGTTTGTGTAACATCTAATGAACCAGTAATAAAGACCGAACCTGTAAATTCATGTCTATCATCCATAGTATCACCAAAAATAGTATTTCCTTGGCTAAAGGAAGTAGTCATTTCTGTTACTTGATTTTTAACAATATAATTATTTGCTGTTATATCACCACTTGCACTTATATCTCCAACTATAGTTAATCCTGCAAAGGTTGGTGAATTTGTAGTTCCTACTCCTTGTATAGTTCCACTACCCTCTAATACAGTTACTCGTGGATTATAAGAACCACTAATTCCAGCTTTAGTTAAACTTCTAATAACTGCCGCATTAACTCCCAATGAACCACTTATATTTGATTGTAATGTAGTATCGGTAAAATCTACAGCTAAGGTTCTGGTGGAAGTTATATCTCCACCTCCAGTTAATCCAGTACCAGTTGATATTGAAACACCACTATGGTCTATATGTTCATTTGCAACAAAACCACTTAAATCGTCATGAACAATTTCACTATCTGTAGTGGAAAGTGTATCACCAGTTAAAGTTATACCAGTTCCACCTATTAAATTTGTATCGTCACTAATATCAATTTAGTCAAGTGTTAATTCTTGACCACTTATTGAAACATAGTCTCTACCACTCGCAATTGTTACATTAGTTGAATTATCTGTTCCAGCAGCATCCACACCTATTGTGGTTCTAACTGTTCCAGCATCTGCATCATCTAATATTGTTTGTGCAAAAGTTGATGCAATTTGATTAGAAGAACTTACAACACCCAAACCATTTGATACTATACTTCCAGTAACAATTAAAGAACCGGTAATTTGATGAGTATCATCTTGAGAATCTCCAAATATTGTTGAACCTTCTGAAAATGATGTGGTGACTTGTGTAACAGAAGAACTAATTATCATTTCTTGTGCAGTTAAACTACCTTGTACAACAACATCACCAGTTGTGGTTAATCCTGCAAAAGTTGGACTATCAGTTGTATTTACACCTTGACCACCAACATTACCCTCAACTGCAGTAATTCTTGTTGATATACTAGCACTCGGAGCAGTAAATGAACCACTAATATCATCTGATATTTGTGCAGAAGAACTTAACGCACCATCAAATATACCTGTATATTCTGATGCAGTAACAGATCCATCAACAAAAACCTTGCCAAATGATCCAGTTGTCTCAAGTGAGCCAGTAAATAAACTACTTAATATAGCCATTAAGTTATCTCCTCTAATTTAAAGCGGTATTTTTTTCCATTCTTTCTATTCAATAAATATAAGTCATCGCTACCTTCCTGTATAGTCCAGGAGCCTGTAGTGCCATCTACTTCGTTACCATTGGCATTTTCATTACTTAATTGTAAATCTTGTGAATAAATATTAGCCCATCTCTTATCTGCCGAACCTAAATCAGAGGTATTGTGTATTTTTGGAACTAAATTTCCTGCTGGTTCTATTCTACCAAATGAACCTGTTGAGGATACTGAACCACTTACACCTAAACTAGCGGTAACATGACCACTTGTTATAAATCCACCTGCGGTTATTTTACCACTCGTTGAATCATCAGCATTATTTACTAAAAATGCATCATCTACATTTAATGTATTTGTATCTAATGTAATATTTGTTCCTGCAACTAATCCAGTACCACTTAGTGGTAAGGTTCCAGTTACATCTGATGATAAATCTATAGCATTTCTTGTAATAACTTGATTAGTAATTGTTAAATAATCCAATGAACCACCTAATGTAACATCATTTGTATTATCTTCTAAATCTGTTAATCTTGTTGCAACACTTGAACTATGACTAGCACTTAATTCTGTATTTGTAATTCTAGTTGAAAATCCACCACTAGCTTCTGTAAATGAACCACTAATAGTTGTTTGTAGAGTAGAATCACCAAAATCTATTGCAATATCATCAGCATTGGCGGTTATACCAGTTCCACCAACAACATTTAAAGTTCTTGTAGATTCTATAGTTCCACCGCCAGTCAAACCAGTTCCAGCTGTTATTGAAACACCACTATGGTCTATATGTTCATTTGCGACAAAACCACTTAAATCATCATGAACAATTTCACTATCATTAGTTGTTATATTATCTGCATTGGCGGTTATACCAGTTCCACCAACAACATTTAAAGTTCTTGTTGTTGAAATATCTCCACCACCTGTTAAACCATTTCCAGCAGTTATATCAACAGCAGTGTGATTAATATGTTCATTTGCTACAAATCCACTTAAATCATCATGAACAATAGCACTATCGTTTGTTGTTAAAGTATCACCAGTTAAAGTTATACCAGTACTAGCTGCCAAGTTTGTATCTGCACTTATATCAATAGCATTATTACCTTTCCAAGAACCACTTATTAATCCGTTTGAAACTGCACCAAACGAACTATTCCAAACACCAGTAGTTATTGTTCCTGTTGTGACTAATGAGGAATCACCTACATAAGCAGTTGCATCAGATAAATTAAATGCAGGTGTATCATCTGTAGTACCTAATGTTACCTCAACTCCACCATAACTAACAGAATCACTAGCTAGTTTTGCAATTGGGATTTCATCATCAGAAACCGCCATATTTGAAAAATCTGTATAATATGTTCCTGTTTGTCCATCTAATAAATCTGCGTTTAAATTATCTACTTTTGTAGTATCATCTACTTTAATAGTACCAAACGAACCAGTTCCAGTTGCAGAACCACTAATATCACTACCCGTTATATTTCCAACTACTCTTAGTATACCAGTTACGGTAGTATCTACAAAAATATTATTTGCGGTACTTGTAAATCCTGGTGCACTTACCCTACCTTCTGATTCTATTGTGTTTACTACATTCAATGTTCTAAAAGAACCTGTTCCTATAGCCTCAATATTATCACTAACAAATATATTACCAAATGAAGCACTGGTTTCTATAGAACCAGTAATACTTCCAGTTACCACTAATGAACCAGAAAATGTATGAATGTCATCCATACTATTACCGAATTGATTTGAACCATCTGAAAAAATTATAGAAGCACTCGTAACTGTTGTGTGAAATTCTTGAGCAGTTAGTTTCCCACTTACACTCATATCTCCAGTAACGGACACTCCAGCATTTGTAGTTTCAAATTTCTTACTATTATCATAATATAAATCAACAGAATTGGCAGCATTTAATATCATCATTGTTTTGGAGGCAGCAGCATTTTGAAATGTTTGAGTACCACCTTGAATATATAAGTTTCCTGTTCCGTTATCTTTTATGTAACTATGATTTCCATTATGATATAATAATAAATCATTATCATCTCCAATTCCAAGTCCAGAAACGCCATCTGTTATATGAACATGACCAAACGAACCTGTTGAAATTAATGAACCACTAAAATGACTACCAGTAATTGGTGCTGAAAATGTTTTGTTTCCTGTAAAAGTTTGATTTGTTGTTAAATGAGCAGTATCACTATCCAAATATGCACTTGCAATTACAGAACCATTCCAAGTACCAGTTCCTATTGTACCAACAGTTACTAAACTTGAATCACCAGGATAACCTGTTGTGTTGGTTAAAACTCCTGCACTCGGTGTTCCAATATTAGGAGTGGTTAAAGTTTTATTTACAAGAGTTTCTGTTGCACCTACTAATGATACTGTACCAGTTACATCTGGTAGTAAAATAACTCTAGTTCCTGTTGGATCGGTAGCAGATAAGTTTATTGAATGGTCATTTTCTGTAGAACCTTCATAAAGTATACTAGCACCAACATTTAATGTTCCAGTAACCGTTGGGTTTGTTAAACTTTTGTTTGTTAAAGTTTGGTTACCAGATAATGTAGCTACAGTACTATCAATATCAACAGTTAATGTAGTTCCTGTTGCAGTAGTATCAATACCAGTTCCACCAGCAATATCTAAAGTTTGACTATCCAAATCAATAGCTATTGTACCACTATCGGATGTTAAATCTAAATCTTGTGCAGTTACAGATGCATCTACATACGCCTTAATACTTTGTTGTGTAGCAAGGTGTGTAGCAGAATCACTTACCAAATCATCTTCATCTTTAATTGCAGTACCACTAATTCCAGTATTTAATATAGGACTTGTTAAAGTTTTGCCTGATAAAGTTTGAGTTGTAGTTAATTGTACAATATCACCATTATTAATACTAGATATTTTAGTTGCAGTTGCAGCATTTCCACTTGTATCTTGAGTACCAGCTGTATTTACACCAGGTAAGTTTATATCGGCACCACCATTAAAACTAACTCCACCTATATTTCTAGAATTTGCAAGTTGTGTAGCAGTTGTAGCATTTCCAGATAAATTACCAGCAAATCCAGTAGCAGTTACTGTCCCACTACTTGGATTATAATATAATTGACCATCCATCTCTAAACCATGATTTCCAGAACCATCTTGTGCATTTTCAACAAAAGTTATTAAATTATTTTCATTAGCATTTTCGTTATCGGTGACTAAAATATGATTAGCATTTGTAGCAGTTCCACTTAGATTTCCTGAAAATACTGTAGATGATAATGTTCCAGTGCTTGGATTGTATGTTAATTGACCATCCATTTCTAAACCATAATTTCCAGTAGAATCATGGCCATTTTCAACAAAAGTTATTAAATTCTCTTCATTTGTATTTTCGTTATCGGTAACTTTAACATGATCAGCATTTGTAGCAGTTCCACTTGTATCTTGAGTACCAGCTGTATTTACACCAGGTAAATCTATATTAGCCGAACCATTAAAACTAACTCCACCTATATTTCTAGCAGTTTCTAAAACCGTTGCACTCGCCACATTATCAGATGTTCTTGCCAATGTTCCAGTAGTTGACGGTAGTGTTAAAGTTTGACCACTAGCAGGAACAATAGTAGCGATGACAGGTGCTGTTAAAGTTTTGTTTGTTAAAGTATCTGTAGAGTCTAATGTTACTAATTTGACCTCGTTATCCTTTAATCCACCTATCCACCTATCTTCACTTACATCCCATAATAATGAGCCTGTTTCTGCGGTATCAGCATCATTTACATAAATACCACCATCACCTGTAGCAGAATTCGCATTTAATGTTAAAATTCTATCCGCAATTGAAACTTCGGTTGAATTTACAGTTGTGGTTGTTCCTTGTATTTCTAAATCACCAGCAATTACTAATTTTCCACTTGATAATGTCATCAAATCTGAATCGTTTGTATGACCTATGGTTGAACCATCAATGACAACATTATCAACAGCTAAATCACCAGTAACGGTTAGTGTAGTACCATCAAAAAGTAAAGCATCTTCACCTTTTATTGAGGTTGAATCTACAGAAGTTAAAATTCTGTTATTTGCAGCATCATTATAAGTTACAACTGCGGGTGCTGGTAAATTTGTTAACTCACTTCCATCTCCAACAAATTTTGTAGAAGTTAATTTACCAGTACTTGGATTATATTTTAAGTCTCCATCTGATTCTAAACCAACACTTGTACTACCATCGATGTCAGCACCAGCGACAAAAACTATAGCATTATCTTCATTTGTACTTTCATTATCGGTAATAACAACTTTTGTCGCAGTGGTTGCAGTGGTCGCTGTATCAGCATTTCCAGTTAAATCTCCAACAACATCTGTGGTTAAAAGATTAGAATTTGGATTATATCTTATTCCAGAATCTATATGTAAATCCACATCACCAGCACCAGATCCGAATATAACATATCTTTCATTATTTAAGCTTTCCGTAGATAATGTAACTTGAGCAGCTATATTAGCATTAGTTACAGTTGTGGTTAAAAGATTAGAATTTGGATTATATCTTATTCCTGAATCTATATGTAAATCCACATCACCAGCACCAGATCCAAATGTAACATATCTTTCATTATTCAAAGTTTCCGTAGATAATGTAACTTGTTCAGCTATATTAGCATTAGTTACAGTTGTGGTTAAAAGATTAGTGCTTGGGTTATATCTTATTCCTGAATCTATATGTAAATCCATATCACCAACACCAGACCCGAATATAACATATCTGTCATTATTCAAAGTTTCCGTAGATAATGTAACTTGTTCAGCTATATTAGCATTAGTTACAGTTGTGGATAAAAGATTAGTGCTTGGGTTATATCTTATTCCTGAATCTATTTTTAAATCCACATCACCAGCACCAGATCCAAATGTAACATATCTATCATTATTTAAAGTTTCTGTAGCTAATGTAACTTGAGCAGCTATATTAGCATTAGTTACAGTTGTGCTTAAAAGATTAGTGCTTGGGTTATATCTTATTCCTGAATCTATTTTTAAATCCACATCACCAGCACCATTTCCGAATATAACATATCTGTCATTATTCAAAGTTTCTGTTGCTAAGGTAACTTGAGCAGCTATATTAGCATTAGTTGTAGTTGTGGTTAAAAGATTAGAATTTGGATTATATTTTAGTGAGGTATCTGTTTTTAATTGTTGTGGAGTTGAACCATCTCCCGAATTATCAACAAAGGTTATAAAATGGTCACTATTGAGTATACTATCAGCTGCTATTACTGGATGTCCACCTACTTCTGCACCACCTACTAATAATGAACCAAACGAAGCAGTTGAGGTTGCTGAGCCAGTTATACTACCACTTATAGATACATAACCAAATGAACCAGTTGAAGTTGATGAGCCACTTATGTTTCCACTAGCGGTAACATGACCTGATGTAAATAATGAATTTATTCTAGCATCACTGCCAGAAACAATGACTTTTTTCCAATTTGGCATTTAATAATCTCCCTACGGTTGGTTACTCATTCGAGCCCACTTCCTAATGTCGCCAAACATCAGGCCAATAAAGTTAATTTTCATCTTTTATCCAAATCTCACCTTTTGTCTGTTTTACTTTCTTGACAGTTTCTTGTTGTGCTTTTTTGATTTGGTCATCTAAGACTTTCTTCGCTTTTTCTTCTTTGGTTACTATTAAATCTTTTTTATCCCAAAGATTGTATTGATTTTTTAACTTGGTAACTATATTCATCGCGATATGAATGTGTTTACCAGGCACCATTGAATTTTTTATTAATTCAAATAAGAATGCCACTTCTTCTTTATTTAACTTTGCCATCTCATCAACAATGACATTAGTTCTTTTAGCTTTTATAGCCATTTTGTAACCTCTTTAATTAATTATTAAGACCAAATCCAAATATCACCCTCAACTGATTTTGAAGCAGTATCATCTGCTGTTTGGATATAAACCATACCTCTTCTTGAGTAATCATTAGCACCAAAATCACCTGGATTTCCAGTTGGTGTAGCAGCTGATTGCGATACCGTCATTAAAAATTGTCTTGGAGCTACATTTCCAGTAACATCGTGTGCAGTTTCGTCTTTTCCAGTCAATGCCCATCTATTAAACAGGTCAGTTCCATCATAGTAAAATGCTGAACCTTTACCATCAGCTGTTGTATTAGCAATTATACCAGCATTTACCTGTGAAGTTGAACCACTAGCTAATTGTATAAAAGCATCTTTAACTGTTAAATTAGTAGTATCAATAGTGGTTAATGTTCCATTTACATCCAAATCACCAGTAACTATAACATTACCAGCAACATTTAAATTATCACCAACAGTAACTTCGGAAGTAGAATTACCAATTGTAATTGGAACAGCCGAAGTAGCAGTACCTATAGTTATTCCAGTTCCAGTATTTGTTGTGTCTATTGTTACTGCTCCAGTTCCATCTATATCCAATGTCGTAGAATTAATATCTATTGCCACATTAGCAGCTGTACCAATATTAATACCACCAGAACCATCTAATGATAAAGTTCCACCATCAGCATCAACATCAACAGCGGAACCACCAAGTGTCAAAGCAGCATCCGAATCTATTGTTGTTGCACCAACGGCATCTATATCAAATGTTGAAGATGGAGATAAATTATATGTAGTAACTCCTGTATCTGTTACGGCTCCATCTCCACTAAAATCTAATGTTCCTGTATCATCACCATACTTAGAAACTCCACCTCCAGTAATTGTCATTGTACCAACAGAAGTTATTTCAGCGACACCAGATGCATCCACATCAAATTTTCCAGCATCTATATTTACAACAGAATTGGCATTTGCATTAGCATCAATATGTATAGCATCACCACTTTCATGGTCACCTTTTATGACCACTTTAGCATTATTCGCACCCGCCTCAATTGTTAAATCACCAGTAGTGGTTGATAGATTGGTAGCACCAGCGGCATCTATACTTAAAGTACCTGAAGAGTCAATTTCCACCGTATCACCATCTAAATCTACAGTTTGTCCAGCACCATTTAAAACAAGTTCTCCACCAGTAGATGTTACAATAACTCCAGCGGCACCAGATAATGTCAATGCACCAGCTCCTGTAGTAAAATCAGATGCAGCACCACCTTGTAGTGATAAAGCACCTACCGAATCAATAGCAACAGTTGCACCATCTAAATCTAAATCAGCAGCTGAACTTATATCAATATCACCAGATGTAGTTGTATTTAAAAGTAAATTAGCACCAGCAACAGTAAAATTGGAGGCAGTAGTTCCATCTAATGTTATAGCAGCACCTTGTATATCTACATTACCACTTGTGGTTATATCTACCTCAGCGGCATTACCCACAATATCAATACCACCATTACCATCAATAGTCAATTTACCAGCAGAAGTGGAGAAACTAGATGCGGCACCTGCAACTATAGTTGTAGCTCCTGTTGAATTTAGACCAGTTGTGGTAATTGAATTTATAGTGTGAGGTCCTCCAGTAGCGTTAATTGAACCACTTAAAAATAAATCATTCCATCTTTGAGTGTTACTACCGAGATTAAATGAATCACTAGCGTTTGGTATAATATTTGAAATAAAATCACCTTGAGCACTAATATTATCATCTGCACCAGAACCAAGTGTTATATTTCCACCTGAACCAGCTTCAAATGTTATATCACCAACAGCGTGTATGTCCCCACCGACATATAAATCGTTTGACATACTAACAGCAGGTGCAGTTATATCTACTTTTACATCAGCATCTATACCTAATTCACCGTCTGCTTGTTGTTGTAAAAAAGTTGCGGCGTCACCAAAACTAAGTTTGGTAGTTCCTATACCAGATTCATCTGATAATAATAATCCGGCGTTGTGTTGATGTGTTAGTGTGACTTCGTTGTCAGCACCAAACTTCATTTTCGCACCATCCGTAGACAATACGAAATCACCAGATGATGATATGTTGTTAAGTTCCGAATTACTACCCGAAACAATTACTTTTTTCCATTGTGCCATTTTATTTCTCCAATTGACTCTACAAAGTCATGTTACTAATAAATATTAAATTTTTTATTTTTACCTCATTAACTATCACTATTAAAATTTTCATATCCCAAAAACCACTGATCTGAACCCGAGTAAAATAGTCCACCCGCAACTGCAGTTGGTGTTGATGTTCTAGCACCCAACACTACTACTTTATCATCTACTTGAAAAGTCAATTCATCACTATTATTATATAGTGTGAACAAGTCTGAACCATCAGTAGCCTTTAAATCAAAACTTGAACCTGTGATACTTAATTTAGAACTATCTTCATTAAAAGTTACTCCACCATAAGTAAAATCATCTGTTAATGAAAGAGTATCTATGTTAGCAGTACCATCTATAAATAAATCTTGAAATTCTTTTGTTGAACTACCTAAATCTCGTGTACCATCTGAATCTGGTAATATATCATCATCAATACTAATATTTGAAATGCTTAATCCATCACCAAGTGTTTTACCAACATATTGATATGTTGTCATATAAATAATTTGATTTGAATTTGGTGCATTTTGGTCAAATTGAACTACACCAGTTTTATAATCAAACTGATAATCGTTTGTAGGAACAATCTCACTATTACCAAATGAAGCACTATTTGTTGAAGTAGATTTAAAAAGTTTTACACCATATCCAGGAGTACCATCTTCTGTATTAGCATTGGCTAATGCAGAAACTGAATATTTTGGTGATATAAAGTTTTTTTGTTGTCCATCTTGTATCAACTGTGGTGTTACACCATTTGTTGCACCGATTGGTGACATAAAAAACCAAGTTTCAGTAGAGGTATTTGATTTAGTTAATCTTTGTCTAAACCAATACTTCATTATATTTTCACCACCACTTTGATAAACACTATGTTGTTGAGAACTACCACTAAATGGTAAAGAACTTGTTGGTATTAAATTATCTTGAGTATAGACTTCTAATCCACCAATATCGATAGTTCTTTCAAATGCTTCTTGAGCAGTATTTAAACTATCGTTAGTGTATCTACGACCACCTAATAATCTTAAAGCTTTTAATGCATTATCTATAAATCCCATAGTCTCTCTCTTATGAAGTTGATATACTTATACTTGTTACTGGTGATGGATCCCCTTTGTATCTAATCACCACATAAATTCCATTATCACTATTATCCAAAAACATACCATCAGCGTTTCTCATTGGTAAAGTAAATGTTGTTCCACTACTTGAACCACCAGTATTACCATATAAATCCACTGCAGAACTAAATGGATTTTTGTGATTATCAGTAGTAATACCACTTTCTATCAAGTTACTAACTGTCTGTGTTGGATCATATAATCTACAATTTGTTATAGATGTATTTGAACCAGCACTTGTTCCACTTTTTAATATCACCACTAATGAAATACCATCACTTGTTGATGTCCAAGCATTTAATGACTTTCCACAATTAACAGTCATTGAACCTTTAACACCACTTGTTTGAAATCTTCTAATATAATATTTGTAAGTTCCACTACCAAAATTACTAGCAAACCAATATCCATAATTTCCACCTGGATCCACTAAGTAACCTGGTTTAACTTGTAAATCATAATTTCCCAATACAGCATCACCCTCATCATTTGTTTGAAATGTATCTGTAGTAAATGCATCACCATTAAAAGCTGTAACATTATTGTTTATTTTTATTCTGTGATCTTCACCCAAGAATGTTTCACTTGTTCCTGTTAATGAACCATTATCATATCCTTGTGCTCTACTATAAACTGCTAAGCTTCCACTAGCAGAAACTTGACCAAATTTTGTAGCATTATAAAATGTTTGTGTAGCACTTGTACTTGTTTGACTACTACCAGCATAATTATATGAAGTTGTTCTTAATGCCAAACTGTAATTTAAACTATTATTTGAAGTTCTATTCTGACTTACATTTTCACTATTACTACTTAATGAAAAACTATAGGAAGATGATAAAAATGAACCATCTGTAATGTGTGGTATTGTTCCATTAGTTCTCTGTACAGTTTTATCAGCTGACCTAATACCACCATTACCACTATTGGTTTGTACTCCACTTGTACTAACCGTTACAGAAGTTGTTCCACCTAAATTTGAACTACCAATACTATTCCAACCATTAGTTGATATTGAATTTTGTATTGGTGTTGTATATCTACCATATACAGGATTAAAGTGATTAATAGACTCTGCAGAATATGCAAACGCATACGTAGCAGTTAATAAATAAGGTGCACCACTCAAACTTCTTGATGTCGCACTAAATCCAGTTTCCACCAATGTAGCATTTGATATTGTAGCAGTTGGAGCACCACTTAAAATATTAGATGATACAGCACCCAATGAGGTATAACTAGCCTGATACGGACTTGGCATAAAAAATGTTGTATTACCATTACTACCATTTTTATATTCAAAATCCGCCATTGAACTACTTTTTAAACCAACCTTAACATCATGCATTAAATAATAACCACTTGATGAAATTGAAGTATTATTAGTAGAACCACCATGTCGTTTTCTACCAGTTATTGGTGCATCAACACTTTGAAATCTACCTTCTTGAAATGCGGCTGGAATAACTGCAGGTTGTGCAGTTTCTATTCTTGTTAAATACAAACCATTACTATCTCCATTATCATCAAACGAACTTAAAGTATAATCTACAAAAGATTTAGTATGAAAAGTAGAACTAGCATCTGGTGTAGTATCACTTTGAACATCACTAAATGATTGTGATGCGATAACTCTTATTGTAAATGGTGTAGCACCACCATTAGTTAAAGTTCCCATTCCAAAATTATTAGTATTTTGAAATATAGTTGAAGTTCCTGTTTTCTGATAAGTATTAGTAAAAGTTAAACTACCAAAATTACTTGATTGTAAAACAGTATTTGGTATATTTGAACAATAACTACTGTTAAATGGATTTACACCAGTATGATTACCAAATGTTCCTCTTTCATTACTATTCATAAATCCTTTATTTATAAAATAATTTTCTGCTTCAATAAAAGATTGTGTTTCATTCATTTGAACATAAGCAGATGATGTCCAATGTTGAGATAATCTATAACTTGAATTACCCAATACTCCATTACTAAATAAAGAACTTTTACTTGTAGTGGATTGGCCAGAATAACTTGTACTCACACCACTCCAAGTTTTTAAATTTGGTGTTGGTGCGGCAGTATCAATTGAATGACTAATAACTCCGGCCATAAATCTTAAAACCTCGGATACATTACTATTATGGTCAAATGTATTGAAATAACTACCTACTAAATTATCTTGCCATTGATTGGCAGTAGGGTATCCTACAGTAACATTATTTGTTTTTATCGCAGTAGAACCACTATTAGGACCAAGATCAACTGTCAATGAAGAACCAGTTATTGTAAGTGGTGTCTTTCTTATCTCTTTTCCATAATACTTCATATTATGTCATTTCCAATACACTTACAAAAGCTTCAATATCACCAGCAACAGAAGCTGTAGCTTTTAGTATATCTGTTGGCTCTAAATTAATTGGCTTTTCAATTACCAAAGTTGAATCTGCTGGAACTGCTACGGTTTTCATTATATGATAAGTAGCACCAGCACTTGTATCTGTTACAGTAATGGATACATTTGCATCATTAGTTCCATCTACATTACTAATATAGATTGCATGAATAATTCCAGTTGTTGCTGCTGGAGCGGTGTAAAGAGTTGTAGCACTTGTACCAACTGCCACTCCTGCATTTTTAAAAGTATTTGCCATATTATCCTCCGAATACTATTGCCATAGCCGTTGCATGGTCTATAACACTTGTACCTTGTTCAAAAATTCTTCCAGATTCCGTATTTAAACTTCCAGTTACCACGACTGAACCTGTAAATTCGTGTCTATCATCAATACCAGAACCAAAAATTTGTCCTTGACTAGCATTAATACTACCTTGTGTTATTATATTTCCTGTAGCAGTTATTGTTCCTGTTGTTGTAATTGAACCTTTATTTAGTAATGAACCAGTAACTTGATGAGTATCATCATTACTATCTCCAAAAATTGTTGAACCACTTGAGAATGATTGAGTCATATTAGTTACAGTAGAATTAACTATAAAAGTTTTTGCAATAATATCACCTTGTGTTGTAATGTTACCTACAGTTTCAATATTACCACCAATATTTAAATTACCACTAGCACTTATATGTGAAGAAGCAGTAACTGCACCAACCATACTTATTATTGGTGAGGTGATTGTGGTATTTGTTCCATTTACTGTTAATGTACCATCAATATCGGTGTTGTCTAAATTACTAACTCCATCAACATCTAAGTTACCATCAAAATCTGTATTGCCAGTTACGAATAAATCACCACTTGCACTTATGTTATTACTAGCGGTTAAATGTCCTTTTAATTCAATGTTTTGATTTGAAATTATTGTGTCTGCAAACGCAATAGGACTATTACCAGCAATTTGATGTATCTTAACCATACCAAAAGATGCGGTAGAAACTGACGAACCACTAATTGAAAATCCATTAGAATTTAAGTGTGTGTCATCATTTAATTGTATTGTTCCAAATGAACCAGTTGAGGTTGCTGAACCACTTATGTTTCCACTTGCGGTAACATGAGATGGTGTAAATACACTACCAAATGAACCAATCGAACTCAACGAACCACTTATATTTCCACTTGTTTCTACTGTTCCAAATGAACCAGTTCCAGTTGATGAACCACTTATATTCCCATCAACTCTTAATTCATCTCCACCTATGTGGAAATCAACTTTTGGTGAACCTAAACCATGTGTTCCTATTCTATTTGCAGATGCATCGGTTTTAAATAAAGGATTATTAGAATTACCTTTAATGGTTAAATCTATATTATTACCACCATCATTGAATGTAATATCATGTGGAGCAGCAGTAGAATCGTTAAAATCTAAGTATGATATACCACCAATATTAAATCTAAGTCTATCATCTGTAAAATTAAGATAAGTGTTAGAATCATCTTTATGATAGATGTATTGACTAACATTTAAGTCTCCACCTACATCAACATTTCCACTAGCAGTTACATGAGTTGTAGATACATTAGAAATAGTTCCACTTACAGATAAGTTATTTTGTAATGTTACATCACCAGTACTAGTTATAGTATCGGTATTGATTCCTCCTGTTACACCAACAGCATTTGAACCAGAAAATACAAATGATCCTGTAAATTTTGGATTAAGTTGTTTACTGTGAATCAAAGCCATATTCTTTCTCTTTTTTGTCTACCCACCAAGTTTTAATTGATTTTGAAATCTTTTTCTTATGTTGGATAGTTTTTGGTTGTCTCATCTTTTCGATAGTTTCTAATGTTACTTTTCTATCGGTTTGTGCACAGGATTTACAAACAGAATTATTTCCTACGGCTCTATCAAATGAATCTTTTCGTGAGTATGTTAACATAGTTCCACAATCTGGACATGGCCTATTTTTTCTATTTTTCCAATGACGTTTTCTCATAGTAATAAATATAAGAAAGTGGTAAAAGAAAAGTGGTATTTAGGAATTAAATTTACCCCAAGCAACTATTTCGTCATTTTCTTTTAGAGAATAACCTATAGAATTAGTATTAACAGATACATTAAAATTGGATCCTTCTTGTTGTATTGTAAGTGCATCTGGTTCCATCACCATACCATTTCTAAAAAATATAAAATCTTCCTTACTAGTTGCAGGTAATTGAGAGAATAAAGTGGCATCAACACTTCTAGGTGCAGATGCAGTTTCAGCATTAAACGTAACATTAGATACTCCACCAACATCTTCTGTTATGGAACTGGCAACTTTAGCATAAACCTTTCTATTATATCGTTGATTTGCACTAAATGGTGCTAAAATATTTACTGCGGCGTATTCGGTTACTGGTTGTGTACTGTATGGTGATGTTGGTTGATCATCATTTCTAATTTCAGTTATTGTTTCTTTAGTTGAACCACTAATATATAAGTCAATCTTATTACCACCAAGAGAAACACTTCCTGTAAATGGGTGTATATCATCTATACTATCACCAAATTTTGTAGAACCACTTTGATAAACAATAGAAGCACTTATATTTGAAGTTTTTATTTCTTTTGCTGACAATTTACCTTCAATATTTAAATCCTTTGGTAAATTTAAATCTGTAGAATTAGAAATAGAACCAGTTACCAATAGTGAACCAGATAATAAAAATCTAGTTAAATTTTCATTTTTTTCAATAACCCATTTAGAGTTAGAAACATTAATTCCACTATCACTTGTAATTGAAGAATCACTAAATGTTACATTACCTGTTGTAGATATATCTTGTGTTGTTGCTATTGAGGCAGTTATATTTGCAGTATTATTAATATATTTAGGGTATGCTTCTACTCCATCCTCACCCGTAATTATTATTGGATGGTGAAGTTTTAAACCTTTCATTATGAATCAAATTTACCTAATGCAACTATCTCATCATCTATTTCCAAATTATATCCAATAGAAGCATTATCAACTTTTAGTAAAAAATTAGAACCATTTTGTTGTATTGTTAGTGCGTCGTGTTCCATATATTGACCATTGATAAAAAATATAAAATCATCTTCGGTAGTTGCAGTTAATGTAGATGGTGCAGATGCAGAAACTGCATTAAAACTAGCAGTTGAAGGAACTGATATTGAGTTAGTTACTTTATAGTAATTTTTTCTTAAATATACTTGTTCAATTGCTACACTTGCAGTAACTGAATTTGCATATGTCTTGACAGCAAGTTCAGTTACTAATGCATTTTGACTAGCATCTAATAAAGTACCATCATTTGATATTTCATTAATGGTTATATCATTCAAAGAAAATGAACCAGTTATACTCATACTACCACTAAACTCATGAGTATCATCTAAAGTATCACCAAATTGTGTAGAACCACTTTGATATATAATAGAAGATGATATTACTCGTGTGTGAAATTCTTTAGCAGTTATCGTACCAGCTATAATAGCATCTCCACCCACAGTTACATTTTCTGTAGTGGATATATTTCCAGTAACATTTAGATTTCCAGTATATGATGTTGGATCAAACGTAGTACCACCAACACTCAAAGTATTTGTTGTTAATGAATTAAAAGTTACATTTGAAGATGGTAATATAGGTTGTATTGTAGAAACAACTTGTCTAAGTTCTTGACTTCCGTTAAATGAAACTCCACTATTACTAATAACAATACTATTTCCAGCCTCTAAAGTAAAACTTTTAGAAGTCTTTATACCAAAAACTTCCGTAGCTGGAGTTAATGACATTTCTCCAGTATCGGATGTTCCACCCTCACTTTTAGGTAAAAAATCACTTGAATCTTTGTCCATATCCATACTAAAAACTAATTTTTTCGGTGTTAGTTGTTTTTTAGTAGTTACCATTTTATTAAATTCTTTTGGTATAATGTAACCAAACATAGTAACTGCAAATGTAGTTTTTACTATTCGTTCTCCAGCGTCCATTTCACTCGCATCACTAAAACTATCTATATTACTCCTAAACCTCATTTTACCTGGTTCACCCCAATACGAACCATTGGTATAATTTATTTTTTCCACAATACTGTTCATTTGTTCTATTAATGATGTCCAAATAGTAAATTCGTAACTTAATGTAATATAATCAGGTACTACTACATTATATAATTCCCTTGATGGTGTAATTCCTATCTGTCTTGAAAATTGGTCGTATCTATTTGCTTGAGTATATTTTTGTTCAAATGTTACAAAGTTTTTTGGATTATTTGCATCTATCTTAGATACAGGCACATTTTCATTTTTTTGAATACCAGTTCTTCTAAAGATAATAGCAGGAACAATTAATTGTTGTCTTTTATCTCTCATAAAACCTTGTTTTTGAATACTCACCCATCTTTCAGGTGAAGCATACATAACAGGAACTTTTATTACCTCTTTATTTTCATTTACACTTGGTTTAATCACCTCGTTGAAATAAAACATAATTGCAGCATCTACATCTTTTATCGTTACTGATATATTTTGATAAATATCGTTATCCCTGCGAAGTTGTTGTCCTCTATTAAAATCAGGTCTTATTGAAAGTGCATTTGATTCTATTCTAGCCTTTCTTGATATTGGTTTATTTGCCATTAAAATGCCCTTGTTTCTTCAATGTTTAAATTACTAATTCGTGTTAAGAATGCAGTACAACTTATTGACCAATTTTTATTATAATCTCCACCTACTAATTGGTTTTCGTTAGTTCCATTGATTTCAAAATAACCGTGATTCCAACTTAATATATCACCAATATCTGGTCTAAAATTAACATCAATTAACATATCTCGTTGAAAATAAAAACTAACCTCTTGTCGTGTATCTGGTCCAAACTCATCATTGTTCCAATCAAAATCTCCTGCCTCAATTATACAAGATAATTTTACACCAGCCTCATACACTTTACCTTTATCGGCCTCACCATACATATTTGTTGATGTTTCATATACAGATACCCTATATAAAATTACCTCTTGTCCAATAATGCCACACTTCCCATCTTTTGCATTACCAACTAATTCATCATTAAATCGTTTTGCTAATTCTGTATCTCTTAAAGGCCAAAATCTACTTGCCATATTATTATCCTATAAATATAGGCATTGGAACTTTCTTCATCTTTTCCTGTAAAGAATCACTTGACTCCCTATCTGCTTCCAATAATGCCTTACTACTTGTTTGGTCTAACATTTCTCGTAGTTGTTCTACTAATTGTTCCTTTTCAGCAGTTGCTTCTGCTCTCAATGTATCTCCATCTAATGTAACTTCTGAATTAGGAATTGGAATAGTTCCATATTTACCACGAATCATACCTAATAATTCTTTTGATAAAGCCAATCCATATTTTCTAATCCATTGTTTACCAACATCGTTAATACTTTTATACTGCATATTATCATAAGGAGCATTAGATAAATCTGAAATTGTATCTACTGAACCACTATATCGTGTTCTTAATGCATTATCTCTTTCGGTAACTTTAGTATATTCTACCCATAGTGAACCAGTTGTAGTTGGTTTTGGAAATAATCGTAAATTATTATTTTTTAACTCAAAACTAAATCCAGATTTTCTTATTTGGTCACTAAATTCTATAGCTTGAGTTTTTAATAAATCTGCATATATTGGTTGTAATACAAAAGTTATCGCAGGAGAACTTCCTCCCCACCCAAAACCATCTATCATGTTATTAGTACCAAGTCCACTTCCAGCATACGGATCAAAATACTTAGCAACTGCAGGAGTTGCCTCATAAAATACCCTTGATACTTGTATTGCACCACTACCACTTACATCAGCTAATAATGTATTTAAATTATAATCTTGTGAACCACTATTTACCGTTATTTTATCTTTATAATAACTTACAGTTCCACCGACTTGAGCTTCACTTCCATAAGTTTCAGATAAAAATATCTGCTCTCCCATAGTGTGAGTAATTCGTTTATGTGTTAAGTTAGAACTTGTAGATTGTCCTTTTAAACTTAACAAATTGTCTTTTATATTAAATTGATTAACATGAGATGAATACTCTGTAATACTTTCCTCGAAACAAGCATAAAATTGTTTATCTTGTAGTTCAACTTCTGTAATTGGATATCCCATTCTTTTTGCACACCAAGTAGCGAACTTTAATGCATCAGATTGAAATGTTGTATCCTCATCATAAAAACCAAAAGGTGTTGTTCCACTTACTGCGGAACCACTACCTGGCCAGATTGGTTCTTGAGCCATAGGTTTTCTCCTAATTAGAATTTGTTAGATATATCTATAAATAAATATCAAGAAATCAAAAATAGATAAAAAAAAAGGGGAACTAAAATAGCTCCCCTTTTTTATATTAAGTAATTAGATTACTTAAACGTGATCAACACCTGCTACGACTACTTTACCATAATACTCTGGTCTAACAATCTTCTTAGCATATCTAGTCATTACACCTTTTCTTGGGGTGAAATTCTTAGGATCATACACAAGAGGTGTCATAATTAACGGAACATATGGAGCATAAACCGCACCAGTTTCTAGGAAGTTACTTCCTCTGAAACCGATAAGGATTGTATTCTCTGTCATGTAAGGATTCTTATATACATTGAATCGGTTGTTTAAAGCACCGACTTTCTGTACACCCATTGCAAATTTACCTTGTGTAGCATCACCACTAGCATCTGAAGCATATCCAGGAATAGACTCGATGATTGTTGCGACTTCTGGACTTACGACCAAGAAGTTAGCACCACCACGAAGTGTTTTCTGATGAATAGCATTAGATACTGACTGTAGTTTGTTACCTAGCGTCTGGAACCATGTTCCTTTCGTGTAAGCATTTGAGTTTCCTGATACTTCGTCAAAAAGATTAGTAGCGGAATTATACTCAAATCCAACTTTTGCAGTCCACTTTTCAGTTTTAGCAGAAGCATTAGCCATCAACATATCAAGGATTTCCAAATCAATTTCCATTGAGATGTACTCACTTAATAGTGCTGTTAGTTCAGCTTCAGCATCAACAGAGTGATAAGCGTTTAAGTCTTGAGCTAACTCAGGAGTCCAAACAGCTTTCAACTTACGAGTCTTAGCTATGATTGGAATGCTCTTTAGAGCTATATCAAGTTCTGGAATACCCATATCTGGTTCTGGATCGGCATCAATTTGAGCATTAGTAGCTTCAAAATCACCTCTTTCATAATCGTTAGTAGATAACGCATGAAATTTAACAGTTACATTACCAGGTACAGCTGCATCTGATTTTCTTACGATAAATTGAACATCATCGCCAATTGCCTTTGTATATGCTGGGAAAAACTCATCAGTTTGTGCAGAGTTTATTGAAAATGCACGGATACCATCAGGATCATGTGCAGTTACACCTGCTACAGCAGAAAAGGCAGCTTTATTAACTTTAATCTTCAATAGTCCATTATCAACACCACCACCTAAAGCAACAGAAGCAGATAGAGTTGGTTCAAAATCAACATCTTCCCAAACAACTGAACCACTTGTGTATTTAGTAGCAGAAGTTGTAGTAGCGTGTGCCGTTAATGTACCAGTTTCTTTGTCATTAATGGTATATCCAAATTTACCAGCTCCATACAAACCACCTGTAGCATCACCGGATCCAGAAGTGTTACCATGAACATCTGTTCCATCTACATGATGATCTGTTTGTGAAGAGCCGTATTTGAAGTCAAGATAGAAAATAAGACCAGAAGGTAGGTTCATAGGTTGAACACTTACGAACTCCTGAGCTGCTAATTCACCAAAGATTCTACGAACCAAAGGAAGAGCAACACCAGACCATTCTTCTGAATTTTGACCACCAGTTCTTGAAGCTTCATCAATTAATTGACGGGCTTGGTTTTCTAAAAGAACACTCATTCCATTGACTTCATGTTCTTTATTTAAACCTTCCAAGAGTCCTGTTGGCTCCCATTTCTTGACTAATTTACGAGTTTGTTCTAACAATTGTCTTTGAGGATTATATCCATCCATCAAGTTTTCAATTGTTCCAATATTTTTACTCATTTTAAGTCTCCTAATATTAGGGTTAAATTATGTTAGCTAATTTCTTAAACCTAGCCTTCAAATCATCACCTTCTGAAATTACTTCTTTCTTAGGTTTTGTTGAAGCTACTGCTTTAGAACTTGAACCTTTCTTAACAGATTCTTTAATGGTAGGCTTTTTAACTTGACCAAAAGACTCAGCAAGAGTTGAATAAACCAACTTAATCTCTCTAAGATTTTTTGTTCTGTCAAAAGTTTCTACTACTTTCATCTTCTGTTCATTTGTTAAACCAAATGTACGGAAAAGTTTGTTCGAAAACAATAGTTTTGCGTTTAATAAATTAACTTCGTTAAGTTTAGCACGCAGATATCTTACAACATCTCTATGCTCTTTTAATTCAGTTTGAAGTTTAGCATTTTCTTCTTGAGTCTCATCAGCATCTTCTTCTTCAGAAAGAGCTTTAAGTACCTCATCAAGATCAATATCTTCCTCAGCATCATCTGCTTCTTGTAAGTCATCAATTGTTTCTTCTTCACCTTCATCACCAGCAGATACAGCAGAACCTTCACCTTCAGGTCCTGGTGCACCAGTTTCAGAGGATGCATTAGAATCATCATCAACTTTATTGTCAGCATCACCAATTTCAGAAGTATCTTGTAGATCTTCTGCAACTGGTTCTTCTTCATCATCTTCTTCAAGTTCACGAAGTATTGATTCTAAGTCAAGTTCATCTTCATCAAAAGATTCTTCTTCTTCAACAGGAGCTTCTTCTCCTTCTTCAGCTTCTTCTTCAGAAACAACAGGAGCGTATTTCACACCATTGATTTCAACAACATCTTCTTCTTCAGCAGGAACTACTTCATCTTCTTCACCATCATCATAAGCACCAGTATTTCTCATTGCAGCATCAGCATCTTCTTCAGGAGCTTCAAATTCATCTTCAGGAGCAACTTCAGCTTCAGCTTCAGCTTCAGCTTCTGGAGCAACTTCGATTTCAGCTTCTGGAGCAACTTCTGCTTCTTCTTCTTCAGCGTATTCGCCTTCTTCAGCATCGCCTTCGACTTCGTGTTGAATCTTCTGTGACAACATTGATGTTAATCTTGGAGTAAATGCTTCTTCAAGTGCAATCTTAGCATTAGCTAGAGCTGTTTCACGAACTGCTTTAGCGTCAGCAATTGCTTCTTTTAATAAGTCATCCATTATTATTTCTCCAAATAGGATTTAATATAGTTATTTTGAACTACAATATGATTAGTTTAATCAGGGTACACTATATGATGTATAGAAATATACGATAGTGTATTTATTTAATAATAAGTATTAAAACTTTAAAAAAAAATGATGTATAAAGTGTGTATATTTTAATCTTTTTCTTTTAACACCTTATACTTATTTCTTAACTTTGCTTTATTATTTCTTTCTCTCCTTTCCGCTGATGGTTTTTTGTAAAAAGCTCTTTCTCTTAACTCCAACATTAAACCACTTTCTTTTACTTTTCTTTTGAAAATGCTTATTGCCTTTTCAATAGATTTATTTTTACCAACCTTTACATATAACATTTGTTACCTCTTTATTTATTTTGAATCTGGAAATGCGTATTTATATCCTATTGATTTCATGAATGGCTCCCAAGTCACGACACTTCTATACTTAATTGTACCATTGTCATCATACAACTCCATTCTTGGGAGGTCTTTAAATGCTTTCCTTAATGCGAAATATAATTTCCTTGTAGGTTTTTTTGGTTTCCAATATTTCTTCCAAGTATCACCATTGGTGTCTCTATTATAAAATTGTATCACACCTGCTGCTTTATTCCAACCTACAGCCCATTCATATTTTTTATCTAATGGTTTGTTTGCTCTATCATCATCCCAATAATAATCACTAATATCTCCAGCCCATCCATGTTTACTTGTAACGGTATCCACAACAGGCAAATTCTGTTTTTTAAGAACATCTGCCACTATTGGAGTAACATATTTTTTCATCACTTCTGTTTTATGTGATTTTTCACTTTGTGGTCTTTCAATAATCAAATCTTTTAACTTAATCACTATTATCCCTCATCTTTGGCAGAATAATTATTATCTACCCAATTAAAAAATTTCTTTTTCTTTTCATCATCTAATTCATCTGGTGATTTAATCCCAAATTTTTTCATAGCTTTTTGGAAAAATGCTTCATAATCACCCTCATTGATATCTACACCTTTTACATTTTTCAACCCAGCTTTAACCATATCATCTTCTTGGTCTGCCTGTGGATTTTCACTATCATCACCTTCCATTTCATAATAT
>Ga0181395_1000158_pt1 | contig 27180 bp, 25 predicted proteins | sample 18SPOviralmetaG_FD_130124 | JGI IMG/M metagenome (GOLD analysis project Ga0181395, IMG submission 130124) | Marine viral communities from the oligotrophic San Pedro Time Series (SPOT) site, San Pedro Channel, CA, USA - 18 SPOT_SRF_2010-12-16 | ecosystem: Environmental > Aquatic > Marine > Strait...
AGAGAGAGGGGATACCTACTCTTGAAGTAGAGCCATCTATTCTCATTACTTCAGTTGTAGCACCACCATCGTTTGCTTTGAAAATAATATCTTTATCTTGAGTTACATTTTCTATAATAGCATGGTCAGAAGATGTGGATAGTTGAAGGTCGGTTCCTATTACTACTTCTCCCGAATCTTTTATCCTCATTCTTTCTGCTAATGTTCCAGCATTAGCAGTAGATAATACTAAACTGCCATCATCAACCCCTGTTGCTTCATTAATAGCCGCAATTCTCGCACCAACATAAGTAGCCGGACTACCGGAATTAGAATCATAATTTTCTAAATCAATTCTTGCATAATCCGTACCCGTAGCGTTTCTTGCACCTTCGATACTTAATGTTCTTGTTTGTCCTGAATCAGAACTTCTTGAAATTGCCGTATCTCCACTAACTTCTAATTTTGCTGTGGGTGCTGTTGCCCCAATACCCACTCTTGAAGATGAACCATCTATTCTCATTACTTCGGTAACAACACCACCATCGTTTGCTTTGAAAATAATATCTTTATTACTGGTTACATTCTCTATAATAGCATCATCAGAAGAAGTAGACATTTTCAAATCAGTACCTACTTCTAAAATATCCTTTGCTTGAGTTTTTCCATCCCCCGTAACTACAAATTTATTAACTCCGCTATCGTCTTTAATTACTACTGCGGTAGCATCAGTATCAGTACCTAATTGTAAAATTATTTGGTCATTAGTATCTTGGTTATCTATTGTAAAATCGCCCACTGTATTAGTAATAGTAGTTCCTGTTGCCGCACCGGTTATACTAGCAGTAGGAGTATAAATCTTATTTGGGTCAGAACCAACACCATAAGCAATACTCAAACTATTAGATTCTTTATTTGTAGTAAAGTATTGAATTAATCTAGAACCGGCGGAAGTCACACTAGAGTATTCTATCATTGCAACAATAGTATCTCCAAGTTTGAATTCCGGAACTCTTTCGTTAGCGGTTGGTGGCCTTAGATATAATTCATTTACAGTTTCTCCACTTTCTCTTCCATCGGCCACTACTAGCAAATGATAGCCTTTAGCATAAGTAGTGGTTAATGCACTATCAGCAAAAGTCTTAGTTCCGACAGCATGATATTCCCCATTCCTTAGTATTTTTCCAGCCGCTACAACTAGATTACTGCCCGTTTGATTTATGTCAAAATCCGTACCAGTTTTTACTACTACATTACCTGCCGCCATCTGATTCAGTGCCTTGATTAGTCCCGAATGTGGGAAGTCTACTGTATCTACAGGCTGAGTTAAACTTGTACCTGTGGCATTTTGTGTTATGTAGTGCGGGTTTGTTGTATTAACCATTTTAGTTCACCTCTATTGTTAAGAATAGTTCTAAAGTTTCGGATGCTGTAAATGGGCCGACTCCATCGAAATTGACTCTCGCTATCATCTCGCTACTTGTCTTAAATATGCCCAACTCTCTTATTACTTTTCCAGTAATGTTGCTACCAGCACAAGTAACTTTTATTTCTAAAACATTTAGATTTGATTTTTCCTTTGCTATTGTTACAGTTGCTCCGCTAGGCACATCTAAAGTAGTTGACCTAGGGCTAGTTGAGTTTCCACCGTAGCCTATTTGTGCGCTAGCGGCTAATGTGCTTTCTATGTAACTAAGTACTTCTGCTTTCATTTCATCGGTAATCAATATTCTTCCTCCACTAAATTGTCAATCGTTGCACCGCTATTGAATCCCATTGGGGTGGTACTAGTATTTAGGGCTGCCCCGAATCCTAGAGTCAAGCCGTCTGAGTTTATTCTTCTAACTAAAAGTTTGCTAACTTTAATATCAAGGGAATCTAATATATCAAAGGTTATCGCCCTTTCATCAAATTCTTTAGCCCTAATATCTGCGTGTATTTTTTTATTATCTGAAAGTAATTCAGCAAATCTATCCTCCAATTGTTTTGTAAATCTGCCTAGTTCTAATTTAAGCATACCAGTAAAAGTATGTTCTATTTGTAATACAATGTATTCGTCTAGTTCTATGCCTTCCCTAGTTAGTTCTACATTGATTATATCTCCGGCCTGTAATTGACTAATGTTATTATGGCCAACTGTAATATTTAGTCTAACATTGTCAGAGGAATGTAGCCTTAGCAATTCCAGTGCCCTTTTATTTACTGCCTCTTGAGAAGTTAATTCAGATTCATACACTTCTAGGGTTTTCCTACCTAGTTTGTTTATGCTTCTCAAATCCTTTCTAGAGCCCTTGTGTACTTTACCATAAACAATCACTTCGTTATAGAAATCAAATACAGATTTAACTTTATTATATTCGTATATTTGGTAGTCTCCATTATCGCTAAGTGTTACCTTGGGGTAGTTTAGTTCACTAGTATTATTTACTAATTTAAAAGTAGAATCTGCTATTTCGTATGTTGAGGAAGCAGACGGGTCTTCGATTAAGACCATATCTTTTTTAGATAGAATTAAGTTAATTGCAGAAAATAAATCAATCCCCTTATAGTTGGGTGCTAAGAAATATGGGAAGTCACTATCTTCAGAAGTGAATTCTATATCATTTGTTTCTAGCAGGTCGTTGATTAAATCAGTACCCTCGTAGCAAATGTCTACAACGCTACCAATCATTCCTCTTTTAGCAGCAGCAGATACTTCTCCGTTTACGGTTAGTGTGATAGGTTCACTAATAGATGCTACCCCCAAAGTTTCTTCCATCTTATCAAAGGATAGGAAATGCCCTATATCGTCTCCATTATCAGTATAGGTCATAGAAGTCTTGTAAACATTATCTCCATCAGAAACAGCCACCGTTAAGTCACTATTAGGAGTAAGTAAACTTTCCATTTTATCGGGGAATCTCTGCAAGACCCACTGTGAATCAGACTGGGCATCCATATCTAATGCGACATACATAGAAAGAGCCGCCTCTTTACCTCCTGTGTTATGGAATCTAGTAAAGGAGCGACCTCCACTTTTATTCCTAACCATATAAGAATTGATTTCGCTAGGGTCATAACAATTATCTTCTCCACTAACTTTAGTGTATGCGGATGATAGAGTATTCAACCTAATTTTATTAGGTGAGTGAGTATAAAAGCACACATGATTAGGCTGCATTATTCTGTAAAAATCGGTAACTATTGCAGTATCTAAAGTTAAGATATGTCTTTCAGTAGAATTGGTAGTGTCTATTTCGTGAGAAATTACATACGCTATGACATTAGGAGTTTGTTCGTTTAGTGAAGGAGTGTTTGCTAATAGACTGGAATATGTTTGGACAGTAAAATTCTCATCGTAGTACTTCCCTTTTTCTGAAACCAAATAACATCCGGTTAAATCATTCATTAATCTTAGAGATTTTCTATTTATATTAGCGAAGGCTACTGAATCAGCAGTACCCGAAGTGTCATCTTCATCAAAATAAGTTATACTAGTTATATCAGTATCTAAATCAATGGCATAACTATACACATTTCTATTTCCAGCCGCTTTATTAGTATTGGTTGCAGAAGAAGTAAGATATAAACGGGGCTTGAATCCCAACATTACCCCATCTGCATCTTTCGCATATGTTCTATTTGCGTGAGAGCCCACTCCGTCTTCGTGCTCGGCAAAGTCGTTTAGTATTCCCATTCCAACTAGGCAAAACGGGGTAGAAGAACTTTGGGAACTTCTAAAGGCTATAGAACTAATAGCACCGGCAACGGTTCCCTTTGAAACCAAACTGCCTCCACCTTCTTCAACATCAAACCGGTCTAAAAATATAGGTAGAAATGGATTATACAAACATTCGTTTCCAGCAGGTGCGCTATTATCGGGCTCGCCCAAACTTCCATGAAACAACTCAAATAGTTTGAAGGGATGGTCACTAATACCTGATGCAGACTGGCTAGTGTCTCCTAAAATGCTAGCCGCATCAAAATCAATAGGAAGATATGAATTAAATGTTTTAAATCCATTAATAGTGCCGCCTTGGTCTAGAACTACAGTGTTCTGCCTACTCCAAGCACAGGTTCCGTCACCATAATGTCCAGACCCAACATCATTTACGATTATAGACTTCATCATATGTGGTTCCTTTCTAAGTTGGACAAATGTATCTTCCTTTCCATGCCCCCGTATAGTAGAAACCCTACTGGTAGCCGAACCGTCAGCATTTCTCATAGTTCCTAAAGCATACAAAGTGCCAGCAAAATAAGCCGTACCATTTGTTTTTCTAGCCTTATCCATTAGGACTATTTTCCAACTACTGCTGCTTCCTTCTGTAGCGGCTACCTCCCCAATATATCTTCCATCGGAATCTGCTATTATTTCTCTCTGCCCTGTTAAGGTATTAGGATTTACAGAAGTATCTGTTGCAATATAAGAACCGAAGGTTAGAGTCTGACTACTCTTACTCCCTCCAGTAGTAGAAGAAGATAGTACGAAATGAGTAGCATCGGTAATGCTAGCAATAGTAGCACCGGTTGGTATTCCATCCCCGCTAACTGGCATTCCTGCTTTTATTGATGTATTAGAAGAATGGGTTATGGTAGTTCCATTATTATAAGAACAGCCAGCCACCGTATAATCGTTGTAATCTCCCGTAGCGACTTGAGAAGTACTTGCAAACAAAGTACCTAGAGTATCAAAGTCGAAAGCCGAATACTTGAATTGCGGTAAAACTCTGTCTTTAGAAATTATATTTTCGGGGTCTATTTGATTGAAAGCCCAATCGAAAACTACTTCGGTTAATCTCATTAAAGAAAATCTCTTTAATTCTGAAATAGTTTTATCGGCAGAGATAATAGAACTGGAAGTGTAATTAGAATCGTTTAGTGTTAATGTATTAGTTCTACCGATGGTGCTTTCTTTAATATCCGAAGAAGAAGTTTCTACAGGGGCCTCTAGTGAAAAGAAATTATAATTAGAAATTTCTCTAGTCTGACCGCTATACATTAGACTGTCTTTTCTTTCAGAAGAATAAGGGTGAAGGTCAGAAGTTGCAAAAAGAAACATTCTAGATATCTTATAGTCTAATAAGTCTAAATGGTCTTTGGCAGTAAATACATTCTCATGAGTACCCGCTACATCTGCCACTGTATTAGTTACGCTTGGGTCGTGAGTAAACAGAGTTCTTGTTAGGGCAACATTTTCTGCTCTTAAATTAGAATCGAAAAATCTAGAACCATATACGGAAGTATTTCCTCTAGATTCGGGAAGTAAGTGGGTACTAAAATGCGGAGCAGCATTCTCTCCCGTCTTACCAACTCCGATAATAGGATAGTCTTCGCTCCAATTCTCTATGTAGTTTCCTAATCCAAATCTATAGGAACTGGCGTAATATGGAACTTTGCTTACGGTTTCTAAATAATACTCAGAAACATCTTTTATGTCAGTAGTGCTAGTAGTATTAATTCTATTATAGTTTCCCTTTTCTAAATTTATTATTCTAAAATAAGGAGAACCGTATTTTTCAGAATAATAAAACTCTTCAGCCATATCGTCGTAATAGAGTGGGTAATTCATAGACAGGGTTTTGTAGGTGCTGTCTTCATTAACATGGGGACTTAGCAAAGATATTATTTTTCCAGTATGTAAATGTCCAGCATTTAGTAAAGCCAATTCATGAGTTAGTTTTCCTGTCTCTAAGAAAGTACTCTCTGCTAAAATCTGTATGGTGTGAGTGCTAATAGTGGAAGTTAGTTTCCTATCCAAGTAAACATAAATTGTATCGTGGTCTGTATGAAGAGTCACTGTAATGATTTTACCTAAGAAAACACCGTTGGCATAAACTGGTTTATTATGTAATTTTCTAGGACTAGCAGTAGTAGAAAGTAGGGCATCACTAGTAGTAGTTCCTCCTCCTGCGTCTTTATCAATTGTAAAATAAGTGTTACCGGAAGTACCTGTAGTGCAAGCCCCTAAATCTGTAAAGGTAGTATCTTGTGTATTTGCAAAATTGATATCTACTCTTCCTAAAGTTAGAGGCATATGCGGAGCAATTTCTATTAGTGTTTTTCCATCTGCTTCTTTAGTACTTAGTATAGAAAAGTCAATTAGCGTATTTATGGTATCGAAGGTTTGGAATGTTTTGCTCGCTGCGTTATCATCTAGCCTTGCTTGGAATGCAGAATCACTTTTTATTCTTACAGTATCACTAAGATAATATCCCAATGCTCTAGAATCTTGACTTGCAGATGTCCCTACCAAGGTGGCAGATTCAGCACCAGTGCTAGTTAGGCTTTGTCCACTCTCGAAGATTATCCCCTTATCGGAAGCCGCAGTTAAGTCAGTACTAGTATTTTGGAATGAGTTAGTAGAAAGTGCCTTGTTGAAAACATAGTGTTTAGAAGTTGCTTCCGCCCCTACTGCCGCACTCGATGGGCTACTAGTAGGGTCACTTTCTACTAAAGCATAATTTTCTAAAGTGACTCTTGTACTGCTATCAACGGTAGCGATTTTTCCAACATAAGAAGTGTTAGCATGGTCTACATGATAAGCATAAACATGAGTGCCAACATCAGCAGTAGCATCAAAGTAATTATCGGAATCAAACTCTACAATTTTGCTATTGAAGGAACATGTCAAAAATGGACTACCGGTAATTAATTTTACATTGTTAAAGGGACTATTACTAGAATAAATAATATCTTTAGAATGAAGAGTATTTTTATTTACAGAAGGTGATAATAATTTACTATAACTATTCCTGCCACTTATCTGTAAAATCCTTTGACCGCTTTCTTGATAGGAGTCTATGGTTTCTATCGTGCCATTTAGTTTCTCTATCTCTATTTCGTAATCTCCATTAAGCCACTGTAGGCCACTATTAGTCCCAGTGCCATATGTTTTAGTTACGAATTTAACGGTCATTAATTTTTTATCTACATCTACAGATGTAACATTTAATTTAATATAGCCATAGTCTTTAGAAATAATGTTGATAAAAAGATTATTTATTCTATTGTCTACTAATGGGAAATCTGTAAGTATTGTACTGTCCTGTCTATTAAATGCCCTACGGTATAGTTTATCTCCTACGGATATAGTAGGATTAGATGAAACAGAAAATAGCCCTGCTACTCCATCTGTCTTATGATATTTATTGGAGCCACTCACTTCTAAAGTCATAGGTTGGCTTGCAGGGGAAGATGCAGTAGCAGCAGTAAAGGTTCCTATAGAATCTATAATAAACAATACATCTCCAATTTTTATTTCGTCATTAGCATTTAGGAAACTGTTCAAATCGTGAGTAGTAGTAAAAGTGTAAGTCGGGGAAGATGCCGAAAGAACCTCCACTTCTAAATCAAACCAATCTTCTAAATTAGCCCTGTGTACTTTATGCCTAACTCTATATGGCATATTTTCCGTAATCTTTTTATTTTGTATTCTGAATAAGTCGGCAATCTTAGTTTCTCCATAGCCTCCTCTTTGTCCATACGATTCATATACGATATTATCATAAACGCCAAATACTATATTAGCCCTATCGGGAGAATTTCTATAATGTAAGTATCTTTTAGGCCCAGTAAATGCCCAAGTGCTAGACAAGTCGTCGCTGTCTCTTCTTGCGTTAGGGAATACATCGTCATAGTCAGCCCAATCAGCACTATTCAAACTTAGTCCTTCATTAGAAGTATTAGTATGAGGGTCATCTAAAGTCACTAAATTATCTACTACTTGCGCCTTTAAATTATATTTGCTATAATCTACAATATCTTCTGCGTAGGAAGTAATAGTTGTAAAAGTATGAGTTAATCCAGAATATAAATTAATTGCACCATTAGTATTAGTAGTTTGGCAATGGGAATAGTATTTGGTGCTATGATTCAATTGTCCATCTTTATCCATGTACTCATCAAAGAAATAAAATAAAGGTCTAGAACAAAATAGTTCATATTGCAAATTCATTTTTATTCCTGCTGAAACTACAAGAGGGTAAGTGTCTTTAGCAGGGCCTCTGAATAACATAAATTTAGTGCCCTTTGTTATTTCTGTTCCTAGCCTTGGCTCAAATTCAAATGAGTCTCCTGCTGTATCGTCAGAAGTAACTTGAGTTACTCTAGCAAAATGGTGTTTGTTATGGTCGTCAGAATGTAATAATATGAAGTAGTGGTAGTTTGTAAAATCGGCATCGCTATAGTTAGAAGTAGCATCAATTAATTTGACTCCTTCATCAGTAGCAGAATCGTAGCATTTTATTTTATATCCCTCTGTATTTGCTAGGTTCTGCCTTTCTGTATTAGCAGTGCTAGTACCTACTTCATCAATAGTTAGTGCGGTGTTGCTATCATCGGGAAATATTGCAGTGTAAAGTCTATCTGTAGAAGATAGGGTTTTTACTATATTTATGTGGGGATTTGTAGGAACTTGGTAGTTAGTAGAAGTAAATTTAAATGAACTTGCGTTTCCTGTAGTAGCCTGAGATAAAGTTATTTGGCTACTGCTATCAAAACTCTTCATGAAGGTGTTGTCCGGTATATTAGTTCCAGTAACTAGCATACCTGCCTGTAAGTTAGTTGTGGATATGCCTGTAACAGTGGCGGTGGAATTGGCTGTCCCCGACTTAATTAAATTAGTATATTTGCCTTCGTTAGTCAGTACTACTATTCTATCACTCATAAGTCAACCTCCTCGAATCTAAAATAAAATAAAGTGTCATCATAATTAGGAAGGAGATTGTTTATTCCCTTGAATTCTTTTCTTCTAACCCCCATCATGGACATTTCATGAATCTCCCCCATGAATTGTTTATTGGTAGTTGCTGAATTAGGCCCAGTAGAACCAGTTCCATTTGCACCCAAGTAAGAATGTTCTCTAGCAAAAGAGAAGGTACTATCTGTAGCATGTATATCTGCTTTAACTTCACTACCATTAAAATAAATAGTTAGCCTTCTATTTGATTCGTTAAAGGTACAAGCGATATGAGATGTATTTTCTGTATACATCGCCATTTGCTCATCTTTAACATATAGAGGAGTTCCGTCGGAAATAGAAGTAGAATAAGAACTAGTTAAGGCAACTGCTTGACTTCCGGTTGAACCTGCTACAGTGTTTATAGTTCCTAGGGAAATAATTTCTCCAGCAGGAGCAATAAATACCTCTTGCTTATTACCGGCAAAAAGATAGTCTGCTTTACTAGTAGTAAAATTAGTCCCGCTATGGCTACTAATGGTAGCAACCTGTCTATATTTCTGCCTTCCATTAGAATCCACTAGTCGAGTAGGTAGGGCAAGTACGCTACCTAATCTAAACTGCCTACCAAAAGAAACCGGTGTAATCATTTCATCTGTAGTGTAGGTTTCAGTACTGGCTCCCAATTTTAATCTAACTCTAATCTTATATCTAGCAGGTTCATTTTCATTATGTAGTGTAGAATTAATTAAGGATATTTGGAAATTAGTATTATAAAACAGCATCATTTCGTGAGTTAGTCTAGCAGTTCTAGAAAGATATTTCTCGTTTTGGTAAAGGTTTTCATTACCGGCGGTATAGACAGATTGAGATAGTGCTGGCATTACTTTCATACTATTTACGCTAGTATTCGCAGGGGCACTCAAAGAAGAATAAGTTCCATGACCATTTATTTCATAGGGAGTAATTATTGTCTCGAATGTAAAAGACCCTTCATGCGCCCATAATCCATATGCTACATCATTGCTAGTATCAGAATCCCCTTCTGTATCTGCTACATTCAAAGCATAGGGAAGAACTACATGGCCATTACACATAATTGGAAAGACCAAAGAGCGTTGTTTTCCTGCCAATACTTCATACATTTTAACCACCTCAAGGGAATACTGTTGCTACTTCAAATTGCATAGTAAATGAAACCTCTACAGTATCGGAAGTAAAATCGCAACCGAACTGTCTAATAAACCCCTTAACTCCTTCTGAAGTAGAAGAAGTAGGAAAGGAGTCGCTAAGAGGGACTCTGTAATTATCTAGTTCATTGCGCCCACCTCTAGAAGTAAAAGTCCAAGGGATTAAATCCCCCCTACTACCGCTTCCATCGGCATCTCTATCTTTGTAGTTTTCATCTACATTAGACGGAATTAAAAATACTAGTTCATCAAATGCTTGGTGAAGTGCTGCGCCAGTAGAATCTACTCCGGATGCAATCATCTGTGCGATTTCGTGTGCAGTAAATGTTAGTGCTGCGCCACTATGTCCGCCCGACCCGTCTTTAGTTATCGCAGACTCCATAATGAAACCTTGTAAAGTAATTGATTTACTAGACATTCCTAAATCTAGGGCCGCAGTTACCGCTTCCCCTGTTGCTAATCCACTAAGAGGGACTGGTAAAGCAGGTATTTGTTTATCTGTAGAAATGCTAACGCTAGTGACAAGTAATGGGATTACATTTTTAGTGAGGCTTCCTTGATTGGCCTTAGTTTTTAGATACACGAAACTCATTTAATCACCCCATTGTCCTAGAAGAAGTACTTCTATTAATTTTATTATTTACCATATCTCCTATCTTACTTGCGATTCTTCTCATCTCTCCATCAGAAGTATCTCTAGCATTAATGGTAATATTGATGTTAGTAACTCCACCGCCACCGCCAACCATAGTCCTACTTTTTCTATTAGAATGTACTTTAGAACCTGCTGGAAGATTTACGAATTCTGGCCCCTTTTCCCCTACAAGGGCCATGCCTCCATGAGAAGTACCTCCGGCATGAAATACATCCCAGTCAGATAATTTATCCCAAAGCCACTTTGCCACTATCATTACTCCAGCAGTTATGAGAGCAGGTACAATAATTGGGAATCCATACATCCATAATACCATAGCACCTAAAGCCACTAAAGCACCCAAGGCCCACTTTTCCCAAGTTAGGCTAGAAAAGAAATCCAATATAGATTCTCCTAAATCCATGCCGACTTGGAAAAGAGCAGAAAGGCCCGCCAATCCAATAGTATATGCAAATTTCAAAAGGACATATGCGCTAGCCACCATTAAATCTAACAGGGCATATGCTACATCTAGAAGAGAAGCATCTCCCATAAAGAAATCTATTATTGTAGAGAAACTATCCCAAATAGTATGTAAAGCGGTTTCTATTCCCGCATAAAATCCTTCAAATGGTTTCATGAATCCGGTGTATAGAGACTGAACCGTACTCCAAAACACTTTGAGGAATGTGCCTACTGCCATTATAACTAACATAGAAATGATGAAGAAATTAAACGCCTTGGCTAATATCGTTCTTGCTAGTTTCATAACTCCTAAAATTAGACCAGCACTTTTACCAATCCATTTAAATTTATTTTTTTTCAGCCAAGAAAGGGCTGCTCCACCCTTTTCTCTAGCACCCTTTCCAAAGGATTTAATTTGGTCAAGTCTTTCCCCAAATGCTTCTTGACGCTTATCAAGGAATTGCCCACCCTTAAGTTTAGTTAGAGTACCGACATCTGACATCACTCCCCTTAATCCTCTCCCCTTTCCTCCATCAACACCAATGGAGTCCATCTGATTCAACAGGTTTTTCATCCCTTTACCCATGCTTTTAAACGAGGGTAGGTTTAGTCGTTCTGCAAAGTTAGGCATTTTTAATACATTGAGTTTTTTAATACCTTTTCCTAGTAGGGAATTCTTTTTCATTATTTGTCCCATAGTAGTATCGTAAACCTTCCCTGTCACAATTAGACCGGTTTTGAATTTATTTAATATTGTAAAACTACCTCTAAAGGTATAAAGAAAACTTTTAGCAAATCCTTTAAACCCGTCTTGAGCACTCATAAAGCCCGAAACCGCTTTACCTGCTTTAGTAAAGTAGCCTTCGTATTTTTGGGAAATTTCGGCTATTTCGCCAAGAGTTTTCTTAGTATTTAGAAGAGGGTCGGTGGCCATAATATCACTTCATTTTCTTGGTCTGCTTTTCCATTTCTTCTGCCTTTATCTCTTCAACTATTCCATGTATTGCTAATAAATCCTGTACTAATTGGGCTGGCATCTGATAGATTTCTAATGGGCTTATCCCTAACGCTTGTGCCAAAGTGTAGACGACTAAGAGGCTTCCTGTTTGGGCATCTGTTTTACCAGACCTAATTCCCCGCCTCATTAATCGTTTTTTTCTTCATCCCCCGACATTAATTCGAAAGGGTTAGGCATTACTTCTTTTATTTGATTCCCTACAAAGGGAGTGAGTCTAATTAAATCAACTGCGGATAAACTGGGTTCAGTTTTCTCGATGAAATTCTCAATCATGTATCGGTACATTGCGTTCAAGTCCAAATCAAAACTTTGGGTCTTTGAATCAATGTTCATTAAGGAATTAGCGGCCTTTTCTACTTCTAGCCAAGTTGGTTCCTTAATCCAAATCTTTAGGTATTCATCACTATCCGGTGCTACTTGAATCCAGTGGCACTTTGCTTCTGTGAGTGCAAACATTACACTCTTGTTACTTACTATTTTTTTGTTTAACATATCTTCCACCTACTAAACCAACAAACGAACAAACGGTGTTGGTGGAATATTATTCTGTAGTTTCTTCTTTAACTACCTCTTTCTTTGGTCGGCCCTTTTTCTTAGATTCAGATTTTCTTTTTTCTGCTAATTTTCTTTTTTCGTACATATCCATCAAAATCACCCTTGTAATTTCCAATGAGTTTTGACAGTACATTCTTTCAAATCTCTAGGCTTTACCATTGCTTCAACGGTAATTGGCCCTTTATCCTCCGGTATTGTAAAGTTAGCACTCTCTAGGAAATAATTCTTGAAAGAGATATTAATTTCTTCTCCATTGGGTTTGTCGAATTGCAAATCAATTAGTCCATCTTGAGCGAAGTTGCTACCGCCTGTTTCTACAGAAGTTCCAGTATTTTCATTTCGATTAAATAGTTCTTCGAAGAGTAAATCATCTGTAACTAAAGCAGTAAAAGACAATTCGTACATTCTATTGGATGGAATAGCATCTTGAATAGAAGTATTCCCAACCCCAATAAATCTCTTTTCCTGTAGGTTGTTATTAATAGTTAGAGAAAGGTTTGTAATCTTTAGGAACTGCTGGCCGAATGCACTGAAACTCCCTCTAGAGAAAAAGAATGGCTCTAAAAACTCGTCAGATTCATAATTAAACAATAAAGTATTATCTAAACCTGCACCTCCCCTAGACTCGTAATTCTCATTTTGCTTTAGTTTATGAACGGCCCTTGTGTTTAACTCCATAGTCATTTTAACTTCTTCATTTTCATTAGCGGTCATAGTAAAACTATTGACTCTATTTCCTCTAGCGATTCGTACAAAATTAGTGTCTTCTAGCGTCGGATTAGTATTAGTATGATATGGGCTACTACTAGGTAATTTGCTAATAGTCTGCTCTAAAGAAAACGAAGGAAGTTCGTCATTATTAGATTCTTTGAATTCGTAAGTAATTGCTTTAGTTATGCTTGAAGGAGTAACAGGAACATCTAATTTTTCTATCTTCGATTGTAAATCCACATGTTTTAGAATAGGAGGAGTTAGCGCAGTACTAGAAACTCCGGTAGCCGCATAGCCGGTCTTATAGAAAATAGGCCCACCTTGTTCTGTATGGGTTTCTAAAGTTTTAGCACCCGCCCCTTGGTCGTTAGAATCAATATAAATTTCCCCAGAAGTACCCGCTAAAGGGTTGGTTATGGTGGAGTTTAGCATGGTAGCGGTTAGGCTATCACATTTTCCTAAAGCATAATAAAGCCAAGCACCGTGATTCGCCATAAAGTTTAGACTACCACCACTAGCAGATTCTATTCCCTTGTATTGGTAAGTCATGTTTCTTGAGCCGCCAAGAGCAAGGTTCATCTGTTTTACTTCTACTTCCACATTAGGAAATTCTGCACTTTCCAAAAGACCAAGCCAATTATCAGCATTTAGTCTAGCAGTAGAAGAACCAGTAGAATATCTTTGGCCAACACAAGGCGCACCATATGGTCTAATCACACAAAAATATCCGCTAGTAGCAGTAGCAGTATGGGCCGGAGTAATCTGTATAGAATTGGAAGAATTTCCCGTAATAGTACAAATAGAATTAGGAGTGGTAGCCGAACTATTGTATATTTCTACAGTGCATCCTACATAAATATCTTGCACTAAAAGGTAAGAATTTTGGAAATCTGCTACAGGAATTAGGTTAGTAGTATTACTAGTACTATGATTCAATTCTATGTATAAATGCGTTTCGGGAACGAATGTTAAACTTGCGCCGCTTCCTAAAAATATATCTGTGTTTGTCATGTTCTTCCTCTCCCTTACTTACTAACTATGGGACTGAGAGTGCGAATCGTTTTGCTTCTATGCTAATCTTATATCCGAAAATTCTTTTCTTCCTGTCATTTGATTCGTTTCTAGCCCCAACAAAAATTTGATTAAATCTAGAACCGTCGCTCGCAGTATATCCGGTGCGCTTCCCCTCAAGCACATGACGAGTAATCAAGTATAAAGCCCTTAGCCTATCTTTGCCAAAGTCAGCATCCGTTCCGGCTCTTTCATCTTGGACATGTCGAATGTGAATTGTAAATGAATAACTTTCGTTGCGTACATCATAATGTACTGTCGGATAATCTACAGTTTGGCTATCTTCAAAAATAACGATTAAGTCTTTTAATGATAAATCGTACCGACTTCCTCGGTTTGCTTCCATACTTCGAATATCAATTATATTTGGTTTACCAATATGGTCACTAGAAATTGTACCTGCGCTTTGTAGAGCAGTAGCAGAAGAAGACCATCCTGTATCTAGAAGATTAATTAAAAGACTAACTTCATCCATTATTCCATCCCCTTAAGTGCTTCTTCTAGCCTATCTTTCATTACTCTTTCCATATGTTCAGCAATCTTGGCTTCTGCATTTGCTAACATTTCATCTTCGGAAAATGTAAAGTCTACTCTTAGTAATTTAGATATCTCTAACATTTGTAGATTTCTTTCTTTTTCTATTTCTAGATATTTTTGAAATTGCTGAGAAAGATTTCCAAACATATTATCATCCAATTATGTAAACTAAATCCTTCTTGCCATCTAAGATTTCCATTGCTTCTTTCTTTAGAATATCGTACTTTTCTTTAGTGGTAATGTTTGCCCCAGTTTCAGCAATGAGAATGGTTTGGTCATCGTGTCTTAGAATCTCTGCCGCTACTAATTTTGTAGCCGCTTCGTGTATTGCCGCAGGGACTCTAGAATCTCCAGCGATATAAGAAACTATTACAGAGTTATTAGTATGATACGGGTAGTCTTGTAGGAAAAATATCCTGCCTTCATTACCGATTTTCCAAAAACTACCAATTCTTTTCATGTCTTGCTTATCTGTAAAGGCATCAATGCTAATAGAAGCAGAAACATCTCCGGAAGTTACTGTAGCAGAAATAGTGCAATCCGAACCATCTTCCCCTTCTAAAAGAGAAGAGATATTAATTTTAGTTCCATCGTCGGGGTCAGTACTTGCATAAAAGAAATCTGAAATGTTAAAATTACTAGAGCCATCTTCTGTCAAACTCTTTCTATTATCTGCTCCCGTAAACGAAGCGGTCTTGGCGGGATATTGTTCATTTATTAGAGACACTATTTCCTTAGCCGTTGTTTTAGTACCGAACTTCTTACTAAAATTAGAATCTGATAAACTCGAACCCACGCTATTACTAGCAGTAAGTGTAAATGTAGTAGAGCCATCGGGCAAAGTCAAGACAATTGTATTTAATTTTGCATAATCCAATATGGTTATACTTGCCTGTGCCGAAGCCAATTCTTTGTATGAATTCCCCTGCCAAACTTGCAAACTTACAATCTTTCTAACTTTCATATGTTGCAATTGCACAAAGCCAACATATCCTCCATAATATGCGTCTGCGGGATGTCTACTAAAATTAAAATCGTGGAATTCGTGTTCATGCCTAATGGGTCTATAGGAACGCTTTACTTTATCGTCAATCATTCCTTCTACTCTTTTTATTATAGAACCTACTTGTACTTGGGTAGGATTTGTACCAGCACCGAAAGCAGGTATCTGTAATAAATCCGATACTGCGGTTTTGTCTGTATAGAATCCCTGCCCTGTAGAATAATCTGCATTAATTGTAGTGTAGTCACTAGGGGAAAATACTGTTGGCATTTTAAGCACCTTCTTCTATCTGTTCTTTTACTGTAAAGTAATTGTGAAGTATTTGGTCTATTTTATCTGAAAGGGGTTCGTTTAATCTATACTCGTTATCTTCTGACGCACTTGTGTCTTTCATTCCTTCCTCTATCCTAGCAATGGCATCTTGGATTTGACTCTCCTGTATCTCACCATCTTTTAGTTTAAATTTTTCTCCAATTTCTTGAAGTACTGCTTCCCTATCTTCGCCCTCTAACTCGTCGGGTATCTGATTATACATTTCAATTGCTCCCCTATACATAGGTGCATCCTTTCCGTATAAATCTGAAAGTATTCCAACCTCTGTCCTATTGCCTTTTTTCTTTCCTCTATATTCGTATGCAAATGGACTTACACTAAACATTCCCTTCGGTTGGTTTTGTATTTTAATTCCATATTTTATATCTGACCTAAGTGAAAATGTAGGGCCACTTTCACCGGCTTCGAATTCCATAACTCTAAGTTGTCCCTTTGGTGACATGGTGACTTTGAACTTTTCATCTTTGAGTCCTTGCCCCCTACTTGCCTCTACTATTCTCTTTAGTATTTCTTCTTCGAAGGCAGATACCATCTCTTCCTCAAGGCTTCCATCTTCCTCTACTATTTCATCAATAAGTTTTCCAGCAACATCTGAAAGAGTCGGCTTACTTCCTAAATTAAAGGGCTCAATGTCTTCCTCCAATGTACCAATTAGGTATTCATCTCCCTTCTCTTGAGTAAAATTTCTTTCGGCGTTCTTATATTGAACATTTGGATATAATGACTGCAAAAACTTTTTTTGGTTATCTGTGTTAGAGTATTCAAATGTAACATCCCCAGTATAGTCGAATATATGAACTGTTCCGGTAGACTGTTCTTCAGTTCTATTAAACTTAATTGACATATTATTTTTAGGATTTTTAACTTCGGGATATCGAGACAGGGGTACATGAGGAATGTCTTGACCGATTTCTGCCCTTTGGGGAATGTCTTCAAAGCCCCTGATATATTCCTCGATATCCACACTAGAATCTAAATCAACATCCTCATCAGAACGCCTCTTACCGTATAGGCTATATCCTATTATTTCTAGACGCTTGGTTTTATCTTTCATATCTTCTAAAGTATAGTCCTTTACTTTATCATATATCCTACTTCTAATTAGTTTAGTTTGCTCTCCCAGCCCACCTTCCATTACTAAATCTAAGATTTTAGTATCTTCTATCTGCTCAATTTTCTTTAGACCTTCTTCCGAAAAAGAACCTTCGTCAAATTCTATAATGGTACTTCTCTGTGACCTATCTGCAAGATTGGGTATTGAATCCACGCCTTCTAATTTAAATCCATCCTTTCCTTTATTTTTACCAGTGATGGTATCTTTAATCTTTCTTTCGAAATCAGAGGGCCATTCCCTCAATTCGTTTTGTGCATTCACTACCTTAGTGGGCATTTAACCATCCTCACATTAGCCACTTAGCCCAAGCAGCACCTTTCTGAATTGCAGTACCTAGTCCTAAACCTGCTTGCGGCGGCTCATATGACATTTGTCCCTGTGCATCTAACCAATATGGGCGACCATACATGTCCTGTCCACTAGGAGGAACTGGATATCCACTTCCGTTATTAGCAGCACCTTGCATCTGTTGGAATTGTTGGGTTTGTCCTGTCAATCCCGCAATTGCCATTCCCGCAGATGGTTGTTGTCCTCCGCCGAATCCTTGAGATTCTAAAAATTGAGACTTGGCCATCTTTCTTTGATTGATGACTTCTGAATCAATAGCAGAATTCAATAGATTAAGAATATCCAACTCTATGTTTTCAGCAGTAATCTTTTCATATTCTCTAAGAGCATCAGGGTGTATTCTAATAGTACCAGTGGTATTATCTTGAACAAACTGTAGTTTAGTTAGCATTTGGCTAACTACCCTTTCGGTTACATCTTCCATGAGTTTTTCTAATGACTTTAGGAATTTATCTCCATGATATTGGAAAAACTCCTCTACATGATTATCTTGCAAAGAAAGTAAATTATTTACATTCTTGAATTGTTGGTCACTTTGTTGTTGCACTGCTCCTAAAACAGTACCGTTACTGGTTCCTAGTATTCCCATTCTTCATTCCTCCGTTTCTAATGTAGCACCTTGTTTAATCATTAAATGATTCAATCTATCTGTCAGAATATTTATTTCTCCAACGATAGTAATTGCTTCATGAGTAGCCGACTTATTATCTCCTAATGTGGGTGGTTTAATAAGCCATCCGGCAGAAATTAAACTACTAACATCTTCCTTGCTTAGTGTATTTAGTGGGCCTCTTTTAATCATCTTAGGCATTTTTGGAATAAAGGCTTTGAATTCTAGGCCATGCTGTTCTGCTAGAATCTGCTGCTGTAGCATCTCCATTTGTCTATGTATTCCGGAATGTTTAGGACAATATGTTCCTCGCATTGGCCTACCTTTAGTCACTTGGGTTAAGGGAATTGGTGGCCTCATGTAATCTCCACTATCCCATGTATGGTGCATTCCGCAAACTACACAACGGTCTTTTAGATTAAACTTGTAACTGTATTTAATTTTTAGAAAAGATTTCCTTTCCGGTGCTAAAACCTTAACTAATTCTTTCAATTGCTTCTTGGGTTTTATATTGACGCATTTGTATTCTTCTACAGGCCCACTTGCTCTTGCTCTTTGCATCGGTGGCAAAAATGCCGATGGTGCAGTTGTATTCATTTGTCCTATTATATTTTGTTGAAACATTCTAATCAATAATCCTTTAACATTGTAGTTACGCCTAGGTAGACCATTTCCGGTTGGGATTTAGCCGACACGATGTATTTGAAAGTTGGTATGCCCTTATCATTTAACCTTTGCATTCCATATTTAAAAGGCTCGAATATAGGATGGTCTTGAATCTCTCCGTCGTGACTATATTTTTTTCCCCAAATATCATATTTATTCGCCCACATTCCTACCGCTATAGGGTAGTCGGGTTCCTTTTTCTTTTTTCCATTGGGCCAAGTATTAGCACAAACGGCATCCACTAAAAACTTCCAAGCGAGTTGATGGTCTAGGTTAGCCCCGCTATCTAGATGTCTATGGTCAATCATAAAAATAATATATTTGACCTTTCTTCTTTTCATGTCGGCAATCCATTCTTTCCAATAGAAAGATTCTCCTCCAACATCTGCTGACTTTAGGGTATGGGTTTCTCCCTCGACCTTTATTGTTTTTCTAGTACCTTTGTGTAAGCCCACTGTTCTTTTTTTAATATCGGGTACTTCCCCTCTAGTTCTAAGTTGATGGTTTAAAGTAGTTTTACCTACCATTGTTGCACCATAAATGCCAAACGGAATAGCATGTATTCTTTTGTAAAATGCTATCGCCGCTTCAGTAATTACAATTGCGAAACCTGCGAGTACTGACACATTCAACCACCAAGAGTATGTGACCATGCGGATTGTAAACCATCTAAGCACCATCCTAATATGTTAATATCAAATACTCCTAATATATTCCCAATTAGAAATGACGCTAACGCCGCACAACTTCCCCAAAAATAGGCTCTAAATCTTAGAAACCAAATATCAGCAGAATGCGCTCTCTGCAAATCATACGCCATTGCGCCTTCATCAAAGCCAGTAAAAACCATGAGGATTCACCTCATCTTTCGATAGCGGCTAAGAATTCATTTCCTACGCCTTCTGTTTCTATGGTAGAAATCATAGCAGGGGATGAACCGAAATTAGTATTATGCTTATTCATAGTCTCTCGTATCTTTCCCTTCTGTTCTTCTTCCTTTCTCTTCTGATGCCAAAAATGATTTACTCTTCTTTCTAGTAGATACATTTCTATCTTTTCGTTTAGTGCTAAATCAAATACTGCCTTTAGTATCATAATAGCCCCAACGGTAATTAGGCCAAATAGTGCCGAGTGTGCTAAGGTAGTATATGGGAAATCAATCCCATAATTAGCGTAAAAAAATACATTCGCTCCGCTTACAGTCCCTACAAAAAGGATAGTCATAACTAGTCGTGTGTCGTGTTCTAATGCTGGCATTTAAAAACCTCAGTTAAATTCTACGGAGATGGCATGGCGAGTATCTCCATTAGGACTACCTGCGCTATTTGCTATTTTTAGATAGAGTCCTTCTCTAGCCAAAACACCATGCATGTCATATTCTAGATTAAGTCCTCCGGATTGTCCGTCAAAGATAATCCTTACTAACTCTGTATTATTAGTTAGAGTAGAGTCCTTAGAATCATATATTTGGACAGTGATAACATCGCCGCCACCTGCAAACCCAGTCAAATGTAAACTCTTTAGCCTACACTGATGCGCTGCTATTACTGCGCTTGCTACCAAAACTCCGCTAGACCTACATGTATCTGCCATACCAATCTCTCCATATATCCGTAATGCCGATAATACTTGAAGATGTCGATTATTCAGAATCTACTATTTCTGTAGGTTCTTCGACTTCTTCAGTTACTATTTCGGCTTCGGGAAGTATAATTTCCTTTACTTTCTTAGCGGCTTTCTTAGCCCCTCTTTTAGCACTTTTAGGTATAGAGATTTTTTCGACTACAGGTTTGGGCAATACAAAATCTACAACATTTTCTGCGGTAGAGTCTTTCGGCATTCCAAACATCCGTACAACTTCTAAAACCATTCTATCATCTAGATTAGATAATTCTTCCCTGTCTCCTTCTTCGAAGACAACAGATAGGTTGGGGTCTTGGGTCTTCATCAAACCCTTAACCGCAGATACTTCACAAGAAATTTCTCTTGTGATTTCTTTTCTATCAAAAACCAACCTACCCATTGTCGAAGTAGGACTAAGACAAATCTTAGCCATTCTAAACGCCTCAAATGTTTCCTCTTACTTCTAGTATAACATAGCCCAAGTCACTAACAGCCGCATTTGCGCCCGTTGACATAACCGTTGCACCTAATTCAAAGGTAGATTTATCTAGAAGAGTTCCTGTTCCACTAGTACCTAAAATTTCTGTAAATAGATGTAGGGTAGATTCTTGTGCTATAGGTTTAACCGAAGTTACACTTGACAATCCTAGTTCGGAGGCAGTCAATAACTCATATGTTGGAGTAATTGTAATTTCGTCATTAGTTGCATCTGCTGTGATTCCATTTGCTTCTACAGTTATTACTGTAGCAGAGGAAGCAGTTACCAGTTTAACTCCATCATTTCCACCAGTAGCAGCACTACCGATAGTAATATGTCTACCAACTACGGGCTGAGTTAACGCAGTACCGCTAGCATAAGTGATAGTCTCTGCCGAATTAACTAGATTAACTGTACTAGTTACTGCTGCATCTCTATATGCAGTTAGGTTTATTTTAGCCCTAACCATATACTCATCCCCGACCACTTTAGGGGCAGTATTGCCCTTGTGGTCTGCGAGAAATTCTACTGTGTGTGTCATATTAAACGCCTCACTGAATGTTGGTAATCTTACCTTGTCCCTTAAAGAATGAACAACCGACTTCACCAATTGTGCGGTAAAGTGCTTGGTTTCCTAGGCGACCAACACCGAATGGGTTTCCATTGGAAATACCATCTTCGAAGTATTGTGTAGGTTTCATGACAGCCAACCAAATGTGGTCAGTATCAAGGAAAAGCAAATCGCTTAGTTTGCTAGTTGCGTTTCCTGTAGAAGCCATATCCTTACAAGGAATTAGTGGGATGTCGTAGTATGTTGCAACTCTAAATCCAACTTCTGCTCCCTTAACTCCACGAACACCATTTACAGTAGGAACTATTTCCTTTCTGTCCATGAATCTTTCTTGGCTTTGTAGTAGGTCTGCAATAGACTGAATTGTATCATATCCTGTTAGAATTACCTTTGGAGAACCGCCAGCAATTCGTAGGTTACGAATCATGTTGTTAAGTAGAGTTAGTGTTAGCGAGCGAACATCTCCACTAGCATATCCGGAACCAAAGTCTACTTCAGAATCTAGGAAAGATGCTGCACTGTGCCTTTCATCTCCGTAAATCTTACCCAAGTTGTTTGTTGCGCTTGCGGTATCAGTAGCAATAACTCCACCATCAATAGCCAAAAGTTCTGCACGACTTGTAACAATCTTGTTTAGAGAAGTGTAGTTTCTTTCGATGTTTTCTAGACGGCCTGTAGATTGGTTTGTTGATTCACCATAATGTTCTAGAGGCATAAGAAGCATCATGTTTTGTGCTTCTGCGTGAGCAATTCCCATATCTTCACGCATTTGCGCTCTAATATCTCCAATTCCATCGTCAATCTTTGCCATTTCCATTGCCAATTCAGAGAAATCGAATTGATGTGCAACAGTCTTAGGACTCATAAATAGTTGAGCGTAGGTTGGAGCCATAGCACCTAGACCATCTGCCGCAGTAGAAAGTCCAGCGTTTTCTGGAACGCCACCAATTAAATCAGCAGAAGGAGCATCTGCTCCAATTCCTGAATCTGAGGTATCTGAATCGTTTACAAGTGCTTCTGCAAGTGTGTTTCCGGAGCCACCGAAAGGTCGGCTCTTTAGAACTCTCCATCCCGAAGAAGAATAAGGTCGCTTTGAAATCATTGAAAGTGCATTTACTTCACGGTTTAGCATTGACCAAACTTTCTGTCCGTAAAGAACATTGTAAAGTCCGGTTGTTGTGGAAATTCCAGTAACGCCACTTGCGGCAGCGTCGGCAATATCGTGAGCACTATGTAATCCCTGTACTACTCCCGCTTGCTTTAGAATATCGTTGCCGCCAAATGCGCCAGCCATTCCGTATGTTTGTGCTTCTAAGTCTCTAATTGTGTTAATATATCCCATTTAAGATTCCCCCTCAATTTCCAGCGAGCCTGTTTAAGTCGGCCCATGACATGTTTGCTACATCATCCATAGATGGTAGTGCAACAGATGGTGTCTGCTGTGATTTGAGAATTTCAGATTTTCCAGTAGAGAATGACTTTCGTAGGTCAGCCAATTCTTCCTTTAGTGCGCTAACTTCAGACTTTGCATCATAGTTAGCCTTTGAAATGATAGTGTTTCTTTCAGAAACTTCAGACTTAAAGCGGTTTGCAAAAGTCTTTTCTAAGTTACCTAGAGCAATCTTCTCTAGTTGTTCTGACTTGTATTCCGAGTATGCTTTCTCGATTACATCAGGGGAAAGGTTTAGTGAAGTAATTTCACCATTGTCAAAAGCCTTGACGACCTTTGCTTGCTTTTCTCCTACTGGCTTTCCGCCACTAATTACTACACGGTCTGCTGGTTCTCCAGTTTCCATATGTAGTGTGGTCTGGGCCTTTGCTTCTTCATCCATGTATTCCATAGTTTCCTCTTCAGTGTCCATCATTTCTGAGTCCATCATTTCTGCGTCTTCCATAGCCGCAGGGGATTTCTCCTCGTCTTCTTTCCTTAGGGTATTGACTTCCTCTAATAGAGTGTCAAGTTCCTCAAGTGCTTTTTCTAGTTTGTCGGTCATTTTCGTTCCCTCTTTTTCTTGTTTCAAAATATCGAATTTCGCTTCCGGATTAATTCCTTTTTCGCAGATAGTCACTTCGTGTAATTCTAGTTTGCTAATTTCGCTGTATTCGCCTAATTCCGAATGTTGCTTTTTAACTTTTTGAAGTGCCTGTCCCCCTATGCTAAAAGACCTTAATGTTCCTTTGCGAATTCCCCTGTTTATTTCTTTGGCTTTTTCGATGTCATCTCTTAATTTTATTACTACAAAAAATCCCACATCATCTACTTCGGTTTTCCATATTTTTCCATTTTTATCTCTATATGATTTTACTACTTCTCCTACTTGGACATTTGAATGGTTTGTCATTACATTTCTAAATTTTGATTGCTCCATGTAATTGTTTACTGCATCTTGTAAGGCTTTGAGTGTGATTAAGTCATTCTGTTTATCAACGATTTCTATGCTTGCATATCCTCCAATCATTAAATCGTCTTGACTTTTGAGTATTTGGAAGTCATTTTCTCTATGCGATAGAACAGCAGACCCCATTTTCCTCAACTCTTCCTTTTTCCATTTGGTATTTAATACTTTATGGTTTTTCTTTATTTATTACTAACTTAGAATATTTATCTTCATTAATATCCCAAAGTCCTTCGTCGCCATCTTTATCTGCCGCAGTTTGTTTATAGCCAGTCCATGCTATCCAAATTTTCTTATTATCCATAGGAACTACTCTAAAGTGCATTTTGGTTTCAAATTTATTTCCTCTGAGGAAATATTCATGGTAGCCTTCTCTTTGAACGCCTAACTCTATCTCTCCTTCATCAATGGTTTTAGAATTGGGTGAAATGTTAGTAGAGACTTCGGAAGGGAATTTACCCGCCTTACCAAATAGGTCAAATATATCATCATCTGAATTAATGTCTATTGTCCAGTACATCGTTTCTTCTGAAAGATTAATTGCTAAGGTTAGGTCATCATCCTTCCTAGAATATACTTTGAACTCCCCTTTTCTATATTCCGAAGGGGTCTTGTAACTATCACTCAACATGATTTTGTCGGAGTCTGCCATGAACTTCTTTTCTTTATGGTTGTAGGTTATGCCATCTCTAGAATTAAACCACTCCTCTAATCTAGACATGTCTCCTGCCTTCTGTACTCCTAATACGCTATCATATAATCTTCCATGTTCCTTAACTAAGAAATTATGTAATTCTTTTATTGACATGGGGCCCTTTTCTTTTAATGCTTGAAATGCTGCTACTGTTAATTCACTTTGCTTAGTTTTCATTATATTCTCGGCATCGGTTTTCCAAGAATCTAAATTCATCATTGCATGTTTAGACATTAGGTTATCCTTTTCAAATTCGTAGAAAGTAAACCCATCCATAGATTTTAATATCGCTTCTCCGTGAACATAGTCTGTAACTAGAATTCCTTTCTCTAATGCCTTAGTCTTAAATTTCAAACTCTTTTTAGTTTCTTTAGATAGCATTTCCAAAGTAATTATTTTATCGGGGTATTCTACTTCGGGTATTTCTATAACGGTGGAACCGTAAATAGTATATTTCTCACCATTGAACTTAACTTCATCTACTTTAACTCTAATAATATCTCCAGTATCTACATCTATTTTGGTATTGTTAGCCTTACCAACATCCATGTATTTTATTTTGTCTAACTCTCTAATGTGTCTTCCTTCGCCTTCTGCTGGCCCTGCACCTAAAGTGTATGAAAACATATTTGATTTTGTTTTCTTCTTATCTAAAACAATTAAATCTAAGTCTACGAACTTCTTCCATTTAATCCACTTTGGGTTTTTCTTAGTCCCTATGTAATAGGTAGAAGTAATGTCCTTTATGACTACCCCTTCAGCAGTGGGCATCCCCATAATAGTTTCACTATATTCTTTAATGTCCTTTAGATTGTCAGCAATTCTAGTATCTTTCTTAGAAGGGAATGCTAGGCTCTCATCCGAGTGCATAGAATAATTATTGAATAGGATATCTATTCTTTCTCTAAGTTCTTCTCCTGCCATACTTCTTTCTTCATGTCTCATTATATCGAATACATGTGCCCTTAATGTTGCATCGGGGTGCTGATTTTTAAAAACATGGGCAATTGTATCTGCTCTATGTAGTGCCTCTTCTTCATCAAATAGGATTAACTCTGCATCTAAAATACAATCTCCAAAGTTTTTCTTTTTCATTACTTCGACTTGGGCCTTGCATTTATCAGTAATATCTTTTTCATTATATGAATAGATTTTAATTTTATTATCTATCTTATGAATCTGTATTCTCATGCCGTCATATTTTTCTTGTACGACCCATTCTCCACTAAATCCCTGTAGTTCGTTAATATCTTCTAATTCAAATATTCTATACATTGGCTTGTTGGGAATAATGAAATCTACTACAGCCTTTTCTTCTTGAGATTTCTCAGCCTTCTTTAATTGTACGCCTAGTAACTTATTCCAATCTTCTTCAGTGTTCTTGGATAAGAAAAATAATTTCAATAGAGAAAGGCCATTCTTAAACTTACTTTCAATCTTTTTAGAATCTTTACCGTCTCCGTAATGTTCGGTAATATAAAGTGGGATATCTTTAGGGTCTAAGTCTAGACCTTTCAATCCAACTGTAATGTCGTCGGGGTCAATATCTTTGATGTCATATAATTTATCCGGTAGGGTTTCATCATCTGTTCTCAAAGCATAGTGAATAAATTTAATCATAACTCCACTATCTCCCATTAAGGCTTCCAAAACATTTCCTTTGAAGCGTTTTGCAAATGGGTCTTGTACTTCATCTGATTCGAAGCGTAGCATTTTAATTGCGTTGTAGACTTCTGAAGCAGTAGGGCTTTCGGGATTCATAGCATTTTTATTTTCTATGATATCTCTTGCTAAGTATTCTTGGAGTTGGCCACCCAAGTAATCTACATTATCATATTCGTCTCTAATATCTTCTATTGCCTTTCTCCATCTAGACCCGTAGTTCTTAGGGTCACTCTTAGCGGAAAGATAGGCTACTCTAGTCTTTTCAAAAAGTGAGAGTATTTTGCTTGAGACGGATTCAGTTTCCTTCTCAAATAGAAGGCCGGTTAGTGGCATAATATCACTTTAAAACTCTGATGACATTGGTAAGTCCAAGACCTTCTATTAGTGCTATTCTTGTTTGTAATTCAGAAGTCTTCATTGCTTTTATCTCCTTTAGAGTTCGAGAAATAGTCTCAATTTGCTTCTTTGTCAATCTTGCTTTCTCTCCTTCTAATAACTCTAGACCGATATTAACATTTAATCCCGTAATGGTAGATAATTGTGTTCTTAGAGTGATGTCTTCTTTGGGGTCTACTGCTTTCTTAATCTTATATTCCTCTTCTACACCTGCAAGACCAAATCCTTCTTTATCTTGATTAGGAACTTTGATAGTAACATTTTCAGCCTTTGGTCTTTTGACCTTAACTAATTCTTCATCTACTTCTAATGGCATACTGTTCCTAGTTTCTTCTAGTAGAGTTTGCTTTGCAATTCTAGCGGCTCTAATAGCCTGTTCAATTTTTGCTTCTTCTGCTGTCATTCTTGTTGGCATTTTACTCACTCCATCTTCTGAATAATCTTTGCCATGTCATCGAAGGACA
>Ga0181395_1000160_pt1 | contig 26800 bp, 37 predicted proteins | sample 18SPOviralmetaG_FD_130124 | JGI IMG/M metagenome (GOLD analysis project Ga0181395, IMG submission 130124) | Marine viral communities from the oligotrophic San Pedro Time Series (SPOT) site, San Pedro Channel, CA, USA - 18 SPOT_SRF_2010-12-16 | ecosystem: Environmental > Aquatic > Marine > Strait...
ATTATATAGCCTATCTGTTTGCAACTGCTGATGGCATATCAAAAGTAGGCGGTTACACAGGCACAGGTAGTGACTTGAACGTTGATTGTGGCTTCAGTGCTGGCGCTAGGTTTATTTTGATAAAACGCACAGACTCTTCAGGTGATTGGTATGTGTATGACTCCGTTAGAGGGATTGTAGCTGGTAATGATCCCTACACCTTATTGAACACAACAGCCGCACAAGTAACCAACACAGATTACATAGACCCGCTTAGTGCTGGATTTACGGTGACATCATCAGCGCCAGCGGGACTTAATGCCTCTAGCGGCAATTACGTATTTTTAGCAATCGCATAGGATTATCAACTATGTCTGAATACAGAGTACGAGCAACGGGTGAGGTTAAATCTCAAGGCCAAGTCCGTTTAGACAACAAGAATATGTCCCTACCTAAAGTATGGACTGCAAACGTGTGTGACGCTCTGGGTGTTGATCCTGTCCTTGCGGCCCCTGCACCAGAGCCTAGTGCCGCTTACAAGTTAGTAGTACGCAACGGTGTTGTACAGGACGCTAAGGGCAATTGGGTTCAGGCTTGGGTAGAGCGTGAGATGTTTACTGAATATACCGACGAAAATGGTGATGTTCAGACTGTAGCGGCACAAAAAACTGCTTACGATACTTTGGTAAATAATGATTTGGCAAAGTCAGCAAGAAGCAAACGTGACGGATTGTTAAAAGAAACAGACCACTATGCTTTATCTGATGTAACTATGTCAGACGCTATGAAAACTTATCGTCAGGCTTTGAGGGACGTACCTCAACAAACAGATTTTCCCAGCACTATTAGCTGGCCTACGAAGCCTTAAATGAATGGACCCTCTTTCTCTCGTAGCATTAGCGTCTTCATCGTTCAGGGGCGTACAGCTTTTAGTAAACAAAGGTGCTGAAATTGAACAAGTTGCTCAACAGTTGGGCAAGTGGTTTAGTTATGCAGCAGACATAAGACAAGCCGAAAGAGAAGCAGAAAACCCGCCTATATTTAAAAAGTTGTTTGGTGGTGGGTCAGTAGAAGAAGAAGCTCTTAACGCTACTATAGCTCGTAAGAAGCTACAGGAACAAGAAAAGCACATACGTGAGTTGATTGTCTGGGCATACGGTAAAGACACTTACGTAGAAATGATGCAGTTACGTAAGGACATACGTTTACGAAGAGAAAAAGCAGTATATCAACAACGTAAAAAAAGACAAAAGATAGCTGACGTAATTGCTATGATTGTAGGAGCAGTAGTTGCATCCGGTGTTGTATACGGAACAACTTTACTTATAAAAGGCGGTTAACTATGGAAGATGACGGAATGAAAGAGGTCGTAGATACAATTTCTATAGCAACTGGAGTTGGTGCTTTAGCTGGCCTGTTACCCGCCATAGCAGCCTTGTTTACGATTGTGTGGACAGGTATACGTATTTGGGAAACTGAAACCGTAAAGAAGATGAGAGGCCGTTAAGATATGTGGACAGCTCTTGTTGGACCCGTTGCAAACTTAGCTCAGAACTGGCTTGCTAACCGACACGAAAAGTCACAAGCCAAACACGTAGCTCAAATGAAAGTCATTGAGAACACAGCTACGTGGGAACAGCACATGGCTGAAGCTAGTGGGAGGTCATGGAAAGACGAATGGTTTACCGTTGTTCTTTCTCTGCCCTTACTAGCGGTTTGCTACGGAGTAGCTATGGATGACCTAAGTATTATGCAGCGTGTTGGTTTAGCTTTTTCTGAGCTAGACAAGTTACCTGAGTACTACCAGTATCTCTTGTACGTAGCGGTAACTGCCAGCTTTGGCATACGTGGCGCTGACAAGCTAATGAAGATGAAGGGTAAGTAATGAGTTTATCACCTGCTGAAGTAGCCGCAATTTTAGCGGACCCCACAATAAAGATAGATAACGCTTTTGGTGTACAAGGATCTCCCGGTTTTTTTGGAACTGGTGTAAAAGGTTTGTTTGACGCAAGCGCTGGTCTTGGTCAACACGTTCATAGTGTTACTTTGGATCCAGTAGGCAGTACTGAAAATCCTAATAGGCTTAGTACAGGCGGTTCTTTTTCTCCCGGTGGACAGGCTAGTGCAATCTCCGCAGTTCTTGCGGCAACAGGACCTACTGAAACAGCCGCAGGAAAAGCTACTATAGACCGTTTACAAAACCTATCAGATAAACAAGCGTGTAATCAAGCAGGTGGTTTTACTACTCTAGGTGGAGAATGTTTAACTGGCGACGTAGCCCTTCAAAGAATAGATGAAATCCTAAGCAACCCTAACGCTCCTAGTGTTTTGGTTGACAAGGCTAATAAATACGTAGACAGAAACGACGATGACAATGATGGAACCGTTAGCTCTGAAGAGGCTTCTGATATAGACCCAGACTACGGCGGGAATCCTGACGACGTAGAGGAGAAGTATTTAGAAAAGTACTGTGAAGAAAACCCTGATGACTTTGATTGCCAAGGCATAGGCGACGACGAGCCAGACCCTGACGGTACTACGGTAGTAACCTCCGACGAGCTTGCAGGAGTTTTAGAAGTTATCTTTGGTCCGGGCGGAATCTTTGATCCGGGTGGGATCTTTGGAGGAACTGTTTTTAATCCGACACCTACAGGACCTACAGGACCCACAGAGCCTACAGGACCTACAGGACCCACAGAGCCTACAGGACCTACAGGACCTACAGGACCCACAGAGCCTACAGGACCTACAGGACCTACAGGACCCACAGGACCCACAGAGCCTACAGGACCTACAGGACCCACAGAGCCTACAGGACCTACAGGACCTACAGGTCCATCAAGTAATGGTACTGACATAACCGACATTCTTATTGGAGCCACCGCTGCTGCGGGTGCTGGTAATAGAGGAAAGTCAATGTTTCAGCCCTTTATGACTGGACTGTCGTACCAGCCGTACCAGCTTACTCCGTTGTCTTTCCAACAAAAAGATTACATGCAAGAACTTGCCGGAATAATTCAAGCAAACAGTCGAGGTATGTTGACATAATGACTTACTTAAATTTAGTAAACAACGTACTCAGACGTTTACGAGAAGACGAAGTAACTAACGTATCTGAAAGTACGTACAGCAAGATGGTCGGTGACTTTGTAAACGACGCAAAGGATCTCGTAGAGACAGCGTGGGATTGGTCAGCGTTGCGTAACACCCTTACGATTACGACGGCTGCTAACGACTACACTTACTCACTGACAGGCAGTGGTGACAAAGGTAAAGTTTTTAGGATTATAAACGATACTTCGAACTGTGAGCTACAGTACCAAACACAAGCGTGGTTTGACAACGAGTTCTTTGTAAACAACCCAGTCTCAGGCGCGCCTAAGTATTTTACTTATAACGGCGTAGACGCTAACGGCGATACTCAGATTGATGTGTATCCTAAACCTGACGGCGTTTACTCGTTAAAAGTAAAAATAGTTTTGCGTAACGTACCTCTGAGTGCTGATGCAGACACGTTGGCTATACCTAGCAGTCCTGTAATTCACATGGCACTTGCTCTGTTAGCTCGTGAGCGTGGTGAAACAGGCGGTACATCTACTGCTGAGTACTTTGCGATAGCTGACAAGCATTTGTCTGACGCGATTGCATTGGATGCCCAGAAACACCCTGAAGAAACAATTTTTTACACACCGTAGGAATTACTATGGCACAACAGTTACAGAGTATTAACTTGGTTGCTCCTGCGTTTCAGGGAATCAACACAGAAGATTCTCCTCTAGCACAGGACACGTCTTTTGCTGAAGTTGCAGACAACGCAATTATTGATCGACAGGGCCGACTGGCTTCCCGTCAGGGTAACAGCGTTATCACGACCAACAAGACGGCGTTAGGTACGGATCATATCCACAACATCCACGAGTTTTATGACAGTGCTGGCAACGAAACTATATTTAGCACTGGAAATAACAAGATACTGAGTGGCACTACTACGCTGACAGATGTTACTCCCGGCTCATACACGATTACGGCTAACGATTGGAAGATCGTAAACTTTAACGACAAGGCTTACTTTTTTCAAAGAGGTTTTGACCCCTTGGTACATGACAATGCTAATGGCTTAAGGACGTTTAGCGTTGTAAACAGTAGTTCAACGAACGCTACATTTAAGTGTAACGAGGTGCTTGCTGCATTCGGCAGGCTGTTTATTGCTGGCAATGCTACCAATGACACCATTATCTATTGGTCTGATTTATTGGACGGCACTAAGTTTACTGGTGGCTCTAGCGGGTCTATTGACGTTGCAAAGGCTTGGCCTAACGGTGCAGACAAAATTGTTGCACTAGCGGCTCATAACGATTTGCTTGTGGTATTTGGTGAACATAGTATTATTGTTTACTCAGGGGCAAGCAGTCCTGCAAGCATGGCAATCAACGACACTATATCAGGCGTGGGTTGCATAGACAGGAAAACAGTACAGAATATTGGTACTGACTTACTGTTCTTGAGTGATGATGGTTTACGAAGCTTAGGAAGAGTCATACAAGAAAAATCTCTTCCTATAACAGACGCAAGCCGTAACGTAAAACAAGATTTGATTGCAAAGCTAAAAACTAAGACTAGCCCAGCTACGTCTGTGTACAGCCCTGAAAACTATTTTTATTTACTGGGTCTACCTGACAGTAGCCTTATATATTGTTTTGACTTACGAGGTCGATTAGAAAACGGAGCGTTCCGTGTAACTAAGTGGCCTAGTGTTGACTTCAAAAGTTTTGCTAGAGATCGTAACGGTGACGTTTACATTGGTACTGTAGATGGTATAGGTAAATATGACGGGTTTGACGACAACAACTCATCGTATATTTTTCGATATACAAGTCCGGGTTTGACGTTTGGTGATCCGTCGAAGCTGAAGCTACTCAAAAAGATACGCCCTACAATTATTGGCGGTAACAACGCGGACATTATTTTGAGTTGGACTTACGACTTTTCAATTCAAGCCAATACGTCACGGTTTAGAGTTGGTTCTGCAACACCCGGTTTTTACGGCGTGTCAGAGTACACGGCTGTTGAGTTTTCGTTAGGTGATTTGATTAGTCGAAAGTCTCTTAACTGTACAGGTAACGGGTCGGTTGTTACGGTAGGTTTACAAACAGAAGTAAACGGTAGCGTTATATCCCTACAGGAAATGAATGTATTAGCACTTATAGGTAAAACAGTATGAACAATAATGAAGTTAGGAGGGTATTCTAATGGCACACGCATGGTGGCATCCGATTACTAACGCAGTTGGAAGCGTTGTGGGCAGCGTGGGACAAGGACTACTAACTGGCGCGCAAAACATTGGTCAAAGTCTGGTAGACAACGCTGGTCAAGCTGCTATGGGTGCTGCTGGTTTGGCGCTTGTGAATAAAGCCTATGATGATTTAGGCGACATAGGAGAAAGGGCGTTTACAGGTGTTGACCCTATTGCAGCCGCAGGCTTACAGCAAACAGCGTTTCGTCCGTTTACGGTCAGCGTAGGAAGCAGGGCGTTTCCCGGCTCAAGGTACACTAGTAGCTCAGTGGGGGCAGGTATGCCTGCACCTAGTACGTTTTCTACTATGGGCTACAACGAGCGTATACAGCAGATTATGGATACTCAAGGAGTGTCTCGTGAACAAGCTGTTGCTAACCAACGTGCAGCCACGGGTCAAGGGTTGGACATAAACAACGACGGGGTAGTAACCAACCAAGAGTTTGCTGCTCTTAGAAACTTAGGGTTGACGGGGGCAGGAACGTCTGGCGTCGGTACTGGAAGCATGGCAGGAGGTGTTGGTCCTAACCTTCAAATAGATTTAAGTGAACAGGAGCAACGTCTCAAGCAGGGGTTGTTGGAGAATGCACGACAGAGTTTACTGGTTCAAGATCCTGCCGGTGCTGCTCAGATGCGTACTATCGGGGGAAATGCTTTAACTAGAGGACAACAGCTTCTTGCAAACATTCCGGGCGGCACAGGAGACAGAGAAGCAGCAGTATACAACCGTATACGAGCAACACAGCTTCCTGAAGAAGAGCGTCAACGTTTAGCTCTTGAAGAGCGTCTCGCTAGTCAAGGACGTTTAGGCGTACAAACAGCCATGTTTGGTGGCACACCGGAGCAACTGGCTTTAGCTAAGGCACAAGAAGAAGCACAAAATCAAGCGTCTCTTATGGCAATCCAGCAGGCGCAACAAGAGCGTATGCAACAGGCTGCGCTGGCAGAACAAGTGTTGGGTCTTGGTTCTGGTTTGTTCTCTGGTCAGCTGGGTCTGCAACAAGTTCAACAAGGCATGGGCCTATCTGGTCTAGGTGCTTCTTACATCCCGCAGGCGCAAGCTCTCAACATGTTCCAGCAAGGCTTGGCAGCATCTGAGCTGGCCCAACGTGGTCAGTTGGCTGGCGCAAGTATGTTCGGTGAAGCTAAGATGTCTGGACTTGAGGCACTGTTGGGTTCTGGCTTAGGCCAAGCTAACCTGATTGGTGCGGCAGGTACAGGTTTGTTGGGTGGGGCATTAGGTTAAACTGGAGAAAGACAATGGCTAGATTTGGACAAGGACTTATACAAGGTTTAACCAACCCGCAGTTTCAACAGGGATTGTTTGAGTTAGGTGACCGTATTGCCGACAGGCGCAAAGAAAAAAATCAGTTACAAGCTATTAGTAACATTACAAGCCTCTCTAATCAAGGCATGGCTGCGGCACAAGCTGCTGATGTTGCTGGATTAAACGCTAGTATTGAGGCACTACAACAATCAATTTCTACAGCACCTACTGTTGAAGTTGCTAACGCTTACAACAAACAGCTAACTAATCTACAAAGCATGGTTCCTGAAACTAAAAGACTAGCTGCTTTAAATTCAGTTAATCAACTAGAGGTATCTCGCCAGCTTGCCAGTACGCCAGAAGAAAAGCGTAACATTGAGCGTATCATGGAACGTGTGGCTAGAGAGTCAGGCAACAGTACTGAAGGTATACTGGGCCGTACTGACACAGAAATTAAAACTACAAAAACACGACAAGAAGAAGCGATTACAGAAAACTTTTACGCCGTTCCGGTAGAAAACAGAGAGGCGTACTTAAGAGGGGCAGAACAAAGAGGATTTGGCGAAATCGCTGCTATTCTTGAGGCACGAGAGTTGGAGCGAGAAGCAGATCAAATTAAGATTGATGAGGCTAGAACCAGCGCAGAGTTAGCACGTACTCCGCTGCCTACGGGTGGTCTAAAGAAAAGAGTAGAGGCTCTTCCCGACAGCCAAGAAAGAACTGACTTGCTTGAACGAATTGAAATGGCTGAGTCGCGGAACATTAAAGAAGGTGAAACGTTTCAGCCGGGACAGCGACGTAGATTAGGCGACGAGCTTACCAGTATTAACGACGGTATTACAAGGGCTGCAGGTAGAGAAGACCAAGCTAACTTGCTTGTTAATCGTCAAATACAAGACGACATAAGAACTCTTCAGTCTAGACGTGCAATGATAACTATTGATGACGACGAAGTTGAAGAACGCGCAAGAGAAATAAGGAACAGCAAGCAGTACGGTAGAAGAGGAACTGTAAAAGATAATTTGTCTGCTGCAAGAAAAGAGTTGCTTGGAGAACGACAAACCGCTATAGACAACGAAATTAAAGTTTTAGAAGCAACTTTGCGAGGCGAGTCTATTGACGAAGAAGACGTAGATCAAGGCAACATTTTACCTACGTTTTCAAACGAAAGAGACGTAGAAAAAGCAGTTGAAGCAGGCACTTTAAAAATAGGTGATGTTGTTATTGTTAATGGTGTTGAACTAGAGATACAAGAATAATGGTACAATTAGTTCCCGTTTCTGAAAAAGAAAAAAAGTCTGGTATTAATTTAGTTCCTGTCGGTTCTAAAAGACAGGTATTAAAGCTGTCTGAAATTGAAGACAACACTCTTGGCGAAGATGTCTACGGCGCAGCTATAACTACACTTGACGGACTAACGTTTGGCTTTGGTGACGAACTTACGGCTGGTTTGCGTGTAGGTGCTGACGAAGTTTTACAGATCATGTTCCCAGAAATAAACGCCAACGAAACTGCTAGACAAAAGTACGAGCGTTACCTGAACGAAGGCAGAGAGATAGAGCAAAGGTTTTCTGATGACAACCCCATCCTGTCTACTGCTTTAGAAATTGGTGGAGCCTTAGCAACCGGAGGCGGTCTTGCCTTACGTGTAGTTGGAACAGCGGCTACCCGTGCTGGTAACGTTGCTAGACAAGCGGCTACTGCTGCTGCTGACGTTGCGGTGTACCAGATAGGTGAGGCTGAAGGTACGTTTCAGGAGCGTGTCGGACAAGTAGACCCTGCTACTGTTGCTTTAGGTGCTGCTATTGGCGGCATTGCTGGCTCATTTTTGAAAGGCACAGCGGAAGTTCCGTCTGAAAAAGTAATAAAGGATAGGTCTACTGCTAAATCCAAGAGGGGGTACAGCGAATCTAATGTTGCTGTAAAGCGGGGTCGAGCAGAAGTTGGTGAAGGCGAAACAAGTAGAGCTTCTAGACTTGCAGAGTCTACTAAAGCTACAGAAGAGTCTGTACTTTTGCGTACAAAAGACTGGACAGCGAGAAATGTAGGTGATCGTGAAGCAATGCACCTTGTTGATGCTGACGGTCAAACTATGAGAGTAATCTCAGAAACAGTACAAAAATTAGATAACGCTGGTGGAAAAGCAGGATCACTTGGAAGACTAGACGAATGGTTTTCAAAAACCTCAGAAGGCCAACGTGCAATGAGTTTGTTAATGGACGCAGGAAGAGCAAGTAAATACGGAGCAGTGACAAACGTTGCTACCCGACAGCAAAACTTTACTGCTGCTCAGAATATCATTAACGCAGCACCCGCAGAAATTAGAAAATCTTTTGATACTCTTAACGGAGAAATTAGGTACTTGAAGGAACTAGATCCCGGCAACAAGGGAACTGGAGACTTTTGGCCTTTCCGATTAAAAGCAGGCGCAGCAGAGGCCGCTAAAAAAAGTGGAGACAAACTTACAAAAACAGGAAACTACGACAGTCCTGTAGCTTCAGCCCTTGCTTATATGGAAGACGTACGTGTTGCTCAAACACTGGCGAAAAATTTTGGCGTATCTTCTATTCAAACTAAAGGGTTGAGAAGTGCTAATGACATCCGCAAAAAAGCAATGGAGCTAGAAAAACAAGGTTTATCAAAAAAGAAAATAACTAAAAAAGTTGAGAAGATGTTGAGGCAGAACGAAAAGTCTAACACAGACAGAGTAATTGACGCTATTGTTAAAAGCAAAGAAAAAACTTTGAGTCCTGAACAGCAAGCAAACCTTAGGGAAATACTTGTAACTACTTTTGTTAGCGGAAGAAAGTCACCCCATGCCGCGTTGGATTTGTTGCGCGTTTCTGTGACCACATCTCAGCTTGCTCGTTTGTCAGGCACTATTTTAAATATGTCTGAAGTTGGCGTAGCGGCCACAAACTTTGGTCTTGTAAACGCTTTGAAAGCACTGCCTCAGTCTATACGGTCTGCTCTCTTGACAAACGGCGACAAAATTATTGACGATTTTGGAAACGCTTTGCGCTTGCCTGATGTTGGCGTAGTTAATCAGTACATGGGTGAAATTAAACAGGGTGGAAGCAAGTGGTCAGACAAGTGGGCAAACCGTTTATTTACTATCTCTGGCGTTAAAATGATTAACAGGCTTGGTCAAGAAACTGCGTTAAACGCTGCTCTAAATCAAGCAAAATCTTTAGCTAAAAAAGGAAAGCTAACTGAGCTTAAAGCTGCTAAAGGCATGACACCAAATGAAATAAAGATGCTTGAGCAACAGCTTAAGAACAACAACATAAGACACCCTGATGTTAAAGACTTTGTGTTCCGTCAGCTAACGGACGTTGCTCCTGTTTCAAGAACATCTATGCCAAAAGCGTACAACGACCACCCAGACGGTCGTGTGTTCTATAGCATGATGAGTTTTATGGTTCAACAACATAATTTGTTACGCGAGAACGTAGGGCAGAATGTTATAGAGGCGTATAAAAAAGGACTGAACAGTAAAGAAGGCAGAAAACATTTTAAAGATGCTGTTGACTACGGGGCAAGGTACGCAGTATTTACTGCCGCCCTCGCTGGGTTCTTTGATGACGGAAGAAAAATTTTACGTGGAGATGACGTAGAAGAGTACGAGCCTGTTGCTTCTACAGCTAATCAGCTTGCTCAGTTTGCTACGATGGGTATTGTACAACCCAGAGCAGAAACATGGGGCGGAAAACCTGTTAATTTACTTGAGCCTCCTCAACTAGCTATGGTTGAGGACCTAGCATCATTAGGTTTTACTGCTGCTCAAGACTTTGCGGAGGGTGAAGAGTTTAACTCTGAAAAGTTATTTAAAGTTATGCAGCGATGGGTTCCGTTAGTTTCTAACGTAGATGATTTTTTAAGGTACTTCAACGACGGAGAACGTTTGCTTACAGAGGAATAATAACAATGAAAGACAAAGACCACACTGTATCGTACACATCTATAGACTATCACTCTATGTGTGAGAAGTCAAAGAACCGCATCAAACGAATGCAGAAAGAAGGAATGCCTACGCCTCACGACTCAAAAGATAAGCCAGAGGACGTAGGCAAAACGGAAGGTTACTCCATACTGTTTATGTCATAGCTCACAGTTGTTCCCTGTGCAGGCCAGTTGCTGTGACCCTTCAGTCATATCGCTGGCCTCTTCTATATCCCACGATATTTCCTTCGGGAAATCCTTCACCATCTGGTTGTACGTCTTCTTGTCCACCGGCTCGTACGGCGCTTGCTGGTACGTGTGGTCTGAGTACGGCAAGAAGCTGATACCTGACACCTTGTCGAACTTGTTGTACAGCCACTGTCCTACCTCCAAGAACTCCTCGTCCCTGTAGTAGCAAGTCATAGACGGCTTATGCTCACACCACTCGTCTTGGTATATTTCCCAGAGTTCTAGCTGCTCCATAGCACCCATGTCTGAGGCTGTCACAGCGCCTTCAGGAGACGCGATAGGGAAGCTGAATACCCGGGTACTGGGGGACATCACATCGTCCTCCACAGGGACTCCTGCGGCCTCTAGAACGGTACAAAGCGGGTCACGAGAGTCAGCACGGACTCGCCTAATGTACTGATTGCTGTAGCGAGGGTGAATCCCACTAGCACTATCGACCAACTGACTAACAGTACCTGAAGGCTTAACAGCAGTAATGGCTGTAGATACGTTAATGCCCAGCCTACTGGCCCACTGCTCATTAGTTTTGACGGCCTCTGCTCGCATAGCTCTGAGCCACTTCTTGAGTTCACTCTTGTCTCCTCGTCCTGACAGCGTCGGGTGATCCATGATACCTGTTAGGGATACGCCCAACAACGCCTCGTCTTCTGTATTAGCTCTCCAGATACTTCTCAAGTACCGGAAGTCGGTGAGGGTAGCCTGTAGAGTTCCAAGGATAGTCGCAATGCGTACTTTTCGTTTGAGGTCTGCGAGAGTATCGGTTTGCCGGACAACAACCTCCGATAGATTGCAGAACTGGTAAGGTCGGAGGATGATTTCGCTACATGGATTAGTTCCAAAATCAAAGGAAGCATCTCGTCGCTCGTTTCTTGCAGCCTGTTTTTGACTAGCCACTCTAGAAAAGACACCTCGCTCTCCAGATCGGGATTCGTACAGGCTCGTCCACTCATTTAAAAACGCCTCAAAGTCTGGCTTCTCTGTGTAACACGCAGAGTTGTTTGCTAGTCCTCGTTGGGGGTTGTCAACCCACCACTGTCCGTGCTTACACCGTCGGAGTCTGTCGTCAGTGAGGTTGCTGAGACTGATGAGGGCTGATCTTCGGACTCCTCCCACGACGACGATTTGAGCAATCTTACAGCAAAGATCGTGGCACTCGACTGAGCTAAGTTTTCTTCCAGCCGCTCCCTGAAAGAGTTCAACTGTGAATCTGAATAGTTCGAGCAGAGGATCTGGACCCGATGCTCTACCTCCAAAAACTCGTAGCGCGGAACCTGCAGGTCTAACTCTGCTAGTGTCCCACTGGGGAATCTGACCCGAATACAACAGTGATACCAGTTCCCTAAACGATTTCGCCCATCCGATCTTCGAATCTGCCACATTAATAACTGTGTCGGTTTCATGGAATGTCTCTGCCACCTCCGGTAGTTTCTGTACGTACTGCCGTTCAACGCTGAAGCCCACACCTGTGCCGCACATCAAGACGTACATCATCTCGTCGAACGCCTTGGGGTGGTCGATAGGTAAGTAACTACAGTTGAACCCTGCTACGTTGTCCCGGTCCAGAGCCTCGCCAGCGGTCATCAACGCCCGCATTGAAGGCATGACTTCTAGATCGTGTATAGCCTTGAACACTTCCTTGTGTTCTTTCTCAGGCAGCTTCTCCCCCCAGTAATCTACGTAACGCCTCGCTGTTTCTTCCCACGACTCTCGACGTTGCTCTTCTGGCAAGTACCGTGCGTATCTCGACTTGTGTATGTACTGCTGGTACGCATCCATCTAATCTATTACTCCTGTTATTCCTAGTGTCTCGTTTATTATTGCGTGTGCGGCCATGTTTAGAAGCATGTACACACCGTCTGGGTACTGTTCGTTAGCAGCTATCTCAAACACTTCACCGTCTTTGTACATCACGACAGCCACCTTAACTTCTTTTCCTTCTTGTTCGTAATCAAGCGCCTTGACTGAAAAGGCCGCGAGGAACTCAGAAGTGGTAATATCTTTCTCTTTCTTTCCGAAGTTACCCTCAACTATCTTCACGAGCCTACTTCCTTTATCAACCACTCTAGGTAGACCTTGGCTTTCTTGAGGTCTTCTAAACCGTTCTTGTATTCGTAGCGCCAGAGGTACTTCAAGCAGTTGCCTTTGAGGTAACCCTTGTACTCTTGTGGGTGCATAGAAGCCTTGATTGCTTCGATAGCTTCAATGGCCCCACGGTTGTAGTGGTCTGGCTGGGTGACGGGGTTGTTTATATCTTGAGGGTGGTACAGTTTACCGTACGCTGTTTTACTGGATACGTTCCACTCTTCGGGTGTTGCATCATCAATACTCATCTTCATCGTATTCCTCTTCTTGCTCCTGAAATTCTTCGTAAAAGAACTCTAGGCGTTTGATGAGCTTGTCTTCAAAGCGGTCTAGTATTTCTGCTGCTGATATTTGTAGGGCTTCTAGAAGATCGTCGGGGTCGTACAACCGCAACAACCGCTCTTTAGTTTCTTCTAGTGTCAGAGACATAATCGACTAATTCCTTGAGCGTACTAGTATCGTACCATTTTATGTTATTTTTGTCACACCACTGGGCCATCGTATTTCTGGTACTTTTACTCACTTTTTGGTTTGGCTTCATAAGTACGAAGATAAGTTCCTGATTGCTTCCGAGGCAGTTAGAGATTGAGCGGTACTTCTGGGTGTCCCCCGCTCTGAAGTACCCTTTACATTCGATGTAATAAGTAACACCTTGTTTTTCGTACACAAAGTCTGGGGTGTACTTTCGTTCAATTCTGTACGGGACTTGGCACGACTCGTACGTAAAACCAAATGGTTGTAGCTGCTGCGCGACATCTTTCTCAAATCCTGATCTGTAACCGTTTAGTTGTTTGCCTTTAGTTTTTCTACCCATTAGTGAAAACGCCTTCCTTCAAACCAAGCAACAATACTTTTTCTAGTGCCGCTTGTAACAGGTGTTACTCTGTGAGACATAAAAGAAGGGAACACTATAGCAGTACCTTTTGTTCTGAACTGTTCAGGAGTGTACTCGTGGCTAGACAAAAACTGAAAGTCTCCCCCCTGATACTCGTTGCTGTTAGTTAGCTGAAGAGTAACACTTAGCTTTCTTTGAAAGGGACTGTTGTCAAAAAACACATCAGTGTGCCAGCTATAGTGATCGCCTCCCTCCTCGTAAACTGTGTACTGCAGACCGTTCAGTCCTGCTAAATCAAATCCGTACACCTTTTTGTTTGCGTCGTAAAGAACATCTGATAATCTACTGTATAAAAAATTCCAGAGTTCGTGCTGCGCTGGTTCATTCTTAAAAAGGAATCCTGTCTTTCCTTTTCTACTCTTTGGTTTTTCTTCTTTAACTGCTTGTTTTCCAACTGTGGCCGTTCGTAAAGAAACAACAGCATCAGCGTACTTTGTAATGTAGTCGCAGTCTGCTTCAGAAAACCAGTTGTTGTACAAAGAACATACCTTCATTTTAGTACTTACCTAAGTTCGATTTCCGGGACTTGCGGCTCATTAGCCACCTCCACTAAGTAACGTGGGCCGTTAGCGTAGGCAAAGCCTCTAACGTCAGGCCAACAAGTTTTTTTATAAGAGCAGTACGAACAACCTACTGCCAGTTTTTTGTTGCCGCTTTTACCGTCTGAAACAGCCTCGTAACAATGCTCGGGTGGTTCTTCTTGTTGAACAACTTCTTTGATGTGTTCTATACGTTCTTCGATGTCGTAAGAGATTGTGTTGTGAACGAAAGCCTTCGTGTCCTCTGTATCGTACATCAGGTACGTCAGGTGTCCGTTCTGCTTGTCCATAGCTAACCAACCAAAACGGTTGTCTCTTCCCTCTGAATGTGCATAAGCCTTAATTTGAGCAACGTAGCCAAACGGGTCGTCAAGAGCCATACTTCCGTCCTTGAATTTCTTAAACCCAAAAGTGGACACAGACTTAACATCAGTGACAACACCATCAATCTTACAGTCCATAGACCCTGTAATGCCCGAAACCTCACACCTCTTTTGTTCATCAGTAACCTCGTGTCCGGATAGTTTTGTTAAAAATAACAACATCTCTTCGATCAAGTGGCCGTACATAAACTTAACGTAAGTGTTAGGTGATAGTTCTTCTGACACGTCTGGGTTGTTGACCGCGTTCCACAGGTAACGATCTTTACGTCCGATGTTAGACATACGCAGGGTACGTCCGTCCCTTTTCTCAGTGAACAGGTTGGTCATCAGACGTTTACAGTTTTCCCCGAACTGGTCTATCTCGTCGTACAGATCAACACCTTCGGCTGGCTCTTTGTCGGCCACCGTCTTGTATATGTCTTGTACCAGTGTGTGTATGTTCATTCTTCATGCTCCACCCACCGACACTTACGGGTTTGTCCGTTGAACTCTACGAGCTGTACACGTAAAAGTTTCTGTTCTTCTGTACGTGAATGACCGTACCGTGTATCAGTGTTCTTAGATTTTACATCGATGAACACAGGCACTCCGTTCCTGAGAGCAACTAAGTCGATAGCTCCGGTGCATCCAGCGTTGCGGAAGACTTCGTAACCCTCGTCCCACAGCCAAGTTGTTACGTAGAATTCCGCTATGTCACCCAAACGATTCGTATCTGTTATCTTCTCATTCATTCTGGAACTCCTCTAAAAAGTCTGACAGCGATGTTAGTTTGTCTTGCGTCAAAGCGTGGAGCTTACCCCAACCCAAATCTGTTATTGTATCTTCGCTCAGCAAGTCTTCACGTTTTGCGAAACCCTTTATATCATAAGTAGGACACTCACCCACGAGTAACATGTAGTAATCACAGGCTTTGTTTTTCTTTTGGCGACCAGCTATTAGTCTGCCTGTCTGGTACTTGGTAGCCTTGACGTCTATGGTGACTCCGTTGTAAGTGAGGTCATGTACTTGGATCTCTTCAGTTAAGTCGGGCCACACGTTCAGAGCCTTGGCTGCTGCCAGTTCAGAGGCCATGCCTTCGAGATCAGTTTCGTAGTCTGACTGTGGCCCCTTTCTGTTGTTGGAGATATTCTTTTCCCTGTTACTGTCAAACCTACGCTGTGCTATGAACTCGGCTACCTGACGTTCGCTGTTAGTGAGTGTTACTTCAGTGTGTGTCTGCCCATGTGGTTCCAATTTTGAACTCTCCGTCCAGCGGACATCTGAGGTTAAACGATACGCCAGCCTCCTTGAGGCAGCTGACTGCGAGTTGACCGTAAATCTCTGCTTGTTCTGTAACCACCTCCGATTGAATCTCATCGTGTATGTTCCCTATGAAGCGATAGTTCAGGTTCTGTTCAGAAGCTGCGTCGTCCAAGAGGAGCAACGCTCGTTTCATTACGATAGCACCTGCGGCCTGCAGTAAAGTGTTTAATGCACTATGCTCGGATCGAACCCAGAGTCGTCGTCCGTCGAGTCCTCGTAGGTAGCCTCGCCTAGACGCTTGCCCAACTCTGTCTCGTAGAGCTTCAAGAGCAGGTGTATTTCGAAGAAAGCGGTTCCGAAGAACTCGACCATCTGCTGCAGTTCCTCCGACGATGGTTCCGATTTTAGCGTCTCCGGCTCCGTACAGGAAAGCATATATGAAAGTCTTTGCCTGAGGTCTTGTCTGAAGACCCGCAGCAAGTTGATTTCTGGTGTGAATGTCTCCGTCAAGCAGAGCATCTGTAAACTCCTCGTCGCCCATGTAGTGAGCGAGCATCCGTAGTTCTAGTCCACTAGCATCAAAGCCTACTAGCTTGTAACCCTCTGGTACAATCCAACACTTACGGCACTCTTCCCCGTACTCTGAACTAGCAGAAGGAACTTGTGCCATGTTGGGCCGTTGGTGTGTCATACGTCCAGTGACAGCACCGTTACTTATCACCCGCCCGTGTACCCTACCGTCGTCCTTGACGTGTTCCAGCCACGAGTTTACTTGTGCGTAACGCTTTTGCAGTAAGAGGTACTCCAAGACTTGTTGCGCTTCGGGGACATGATGATTCTCTTTAAGCGATTTCTCATCAACAACAGGCTTGCCTGTCGGAGTGAGGCTCGTCCAAACTGCACCCTTAGGTGTAAGCCTGTCGGCCACTTGTTGCCGCGACCCAACGTTGAATACAGTGACTTTATCCTTGAGTCTCTTACCAGTTTTCTCTGAGTATCTCTCTTCAACAATCGGCGGGAAAATCTCTTGTAGACTATGTTCAATTTCATTCATACGCTCCTTGAACTTAGCGCAGAGCATGTGACACAGGCGTTCGTCGAGCAACCAGCCGTTCCGTTCTTGTTGGTGCATGAGGTACTGAACGTGATGTTCTAGTTCGATACTCTCTTCTGAGAACCCGTCGAGTTCCTGTTGAAGCCTGTTGTACACAGCCTCTGTTAGCTCTACGTCACGTAAGCAGTAGTCGATCATCTCTGGTGTGAGCTGTGACCAGTCCTCGTGGTCGCCCTTGGGGAAGCCAAGGATGTTACCCCAGTTCCGCAGGGAGTGTCCACCAGACCGGCTGGGGTTAGCCAAGCGTGACAGTATCAGGGTATCAGTGACCATAGTCCTGTCAAAAGTAAAGTCCCAAAGATGCTCAACCACAGGAACATCAAAGCCAATTCCGTTGTGCAAAACGAACATGGCCGGGGCTTTACGCGATACATACGCTTTGAAGTCTTCTTCATTACAGATTACCTCGCTCTCTCCGTTGTGACGGCAGACTGCACACCAGATAGTTGTGGCGTCTAGACCGTCAGTCTCTATGTCACAGAAGACTAGGTTCAAAACTCTGCCTCCCTCGGGTTAGGGTTACCGCACTCTTGGATACGGCCTGTGAACCTGTCGTACCGTAGCCAACACGCTGGTCCTGTCTCTCCGGCGTACCGATTCTTCAGCACCCTGACAGCCGTAGTGTTTCGTTCGGCTGGGTCTTCGGCCTGTTGGTTACGTTCCATACCGATCACCATATCAGATAACTGAGCGATAGACTGAGACCCACGTAAGTCCTGCAGACTGATACGTCCACCGTCCTCGTGGGCTGTCCCTGTGCCGCGCCGTAAGTGGGACACGAGGAACAGGGTGATGCCTGTCTCTGCCACCAGTGTGCGTAGCTTGGTCATAATCTCATCTATAGCTTTCCGTTCGTCCCCGTTCTCTTGAGAAGAAACCACGATTGACAGGTGGTCGAGTACGATATATCTGCAGTCGCAGGCCTTTGCCATGTGCCGTACTCTTGAAAGAAGCTCATCGGCTGATGTTGATCCCCAGTGATCGAACAGGTAATAACGTCCAGACCCCATCGTTGCTTCCCAATGAGGTCTAAGCTCAACAACAGGCGTGTCTTCCTCCAAGTGGAGTCGCCTTGATGCTGCCACCGACATAATTCCCAGAGCTGTAGTCGCGACGTCCTCCTCCAGTGCAAGTACACCGATGTTGGCGTCTGTGCGTTGAAGCAGATCGTACTCAAGCTCTCGGATAAACTGGGACTTTCCCATACCACTACCGCTTGTGATAGTGACAAGTTCGTACGGTCTGTGGCCTCGTGTGACATCGTTCAACCCCTCCCAAGGGTACGGTACACTCTGTATCTGTCGTTTGTTTACGAGGGCGTCCCACGTATCTGAACCAGCGACGATACCGTCGGGTCTGTAAACCTTCGAGTCCCACCACGCCTGTGTAAACTCCTGCACCCTGTTAGCTATCAGCATTTCGCTGGCGTCCTTCAGGGGTAGCTTACATATCTTGAGTTTGTTGGGGCTGAACAGGTCTTTGATCTGATCTGTTGCTAACTCTCCTGCCTTGTCTTGGTCAAAGCAGATGACCACATTCTCGTAGCCTTCGAGCCACTCTAGTTGTGCCTTGATCTCCTTGGCGGCACTAGATGCACCAGCCCGAAGGGACACTACGTCCCACTTCTGTCCGAACATCTCGTACACAGACATGGCGTCTACCTCGCCCTCTGTGATGGTGATGTACTTACCTCTACCCCTGCACTGTCGCTGACCGAACAGCCCTACGTTGGTCATGTTACCTGTACAGAGAAAGTCCTTGGTGTTTACGATGCGACACTTAGTGGCAATTATCTCGCCAGTGTTGACGTCGTGGTACGGGTAGAAATGTTTGGCAATTTTACCATCCGGCGCGTAGTCCACCGATACTTGGTATTTTTTCACAGTATTTAGTGACAGCTTGCGGTCGTGGATAGAAGCAACCACACCACCTAGCTGTAAGTTACTGGGTGTAGTCACCTGAAATTCTTCTCCTGTCTCGCCGTTAACGTGGTAGTCACAGCCCGGAGTAAAACAATGGCGGCCACCGTTAGAGTAGACCGCCACGTTATCCCTACTACCGCACTTAGGACATGGTTCCTTGTGTTGGTAGCCGCTAGACACAGTTAAAAGTCCACACCCTCTGTGACTTCTTGAGGTGCTTCTTCGAGTACACGGATGGCGTTGAGGTACGTCGATGTACCGTGTTCACCTACGGCTGGCCCGAGGTTGTACAGCAATCGTACACGGGAGTTGCGAGGGATTTCACCAGAGTAGGGGTTGTCATCTGCGTCGATTACACGTAAGTCAAACTTACTGGTGAACTTGCGTTGCTTGAATACCTTGTCCTCTGGTTGGTACTCTCTGATCTTTACACCGTTAGATGACAGCTCATCAGCTACGTCGTCGTCTAACGTGATAGTCAGAGAATATTTGCCAGTGCTTTGGTCTTTGTACACTTCGTGTTGGGTTACGTTACTGAATGCAACTAAGCCTTCTATAGTATTCATAAGTTCTAGTCCTTGGTTGTTTAACAAAAAGGTTAACCATCTTGTTTGCTAACCTTCGTTAATATTGTATCAGCGATTTGCTGGACTTCTTCCAGATTTACACCGTGCTGTGTAATATTACCTGAATTATTTTGGTCAGCTTCGATTACCTCGTCGAGTCCCATCTGAGCTGCTATAGCTATGAAGTTACAACCAAAGCAGAGTTGTAGGTTGTTGTCTATTTCTTCCTCCAGTAAGCAGTCACAGGCTTTACAGTGCATCGCTGTAGTCTCTCCCGAAGAAACCCTCCCACTCGCTCTCTAGCTTACTGTAAGACCACCTGCGGTAGTAAGCGTAGTGTTCCTCTAGTTTGCTCCCATCGCCCTCGTACACGCTGGCGGACCAGTGGGACCACTCAGCCATATCTGACAGCATTATCTCGTACTGTGGATCTACCTCACCTCGTTTCGTTGTCATTGGGTATTCCTCCCTATTCCTTTACCTTCGTCTCGCCACGTACCGTCGCACATGTCACGGAACTGGTCGAGTTTGCCCTGGTTGCGTAACTTCCGCAGTGCCTTGAACTCGATGGCACGGACGGACTCAGGCGATATGCCCAAGACCTCCGAGATCTGTTTGTACGTCATCGGTTTGCCGTTTCCTTTCTCTGTCTCTTTCACAACTTTATAACTCCTTCTGTTGCGCGTGTATTTGTTTTAGGCGGTCCAGTATTCTCTGGCAGTCATCTACTGCTACCATATCTACTATACCGCGTTCGTCTATTTCGTCTCCGTACTGCGTGTATTTAGCCGCCTCGTTTAGCTCTTGGAATGCTCTGGTCGCCTTTACTTTTAACTTTAAAACTTGACTTGTCACAACTCTACTCCTGCGTGTTTGTAGTACTGTTCTTCCTCGTGGTCGTACTGGCACTCCTTACAGTAGCCTGTGTCCTCGTGTACCCTGTCCACCAGCTGGTAGCACCCTTCGCACATGATGGTGTTCTTCAGGTACGGAAGTTTGGCGTACGGCCCTGTGCGTTCGTACCAGTGGCTGTAGTCGTTCAAGGGGTCGTCTGTAATACTGCACGGCATGTCGTTCATAATGTTAAGTTCTCCTTTGCGTGTTCAATGTCTACGTTTACGAAACAGGCGAGGCTACTTGTACCCCAGCTGTCTGCGTTTGTCAACTTGTAAAAGGACCACGAAGGCTCTGTCGGGTGAGACGATACCCATTTCGCACCTTCTGCGATTTGGTCGCCTTCGAAGTACTCGCCCGTCAACATGCACGGATAAGATTCCATAACTAAATACCCTCCTCGCTGAATATGAGCCAAGCGACTAATACAAGGCAACCGAAACTCCAAAGCCAAATAATATCTGATTCCATTGTTTAACCCTCCGATTCTTTTAAGATTACATCGCCAAATCCTTTGTATCCCATTATAAACCTACACCAAGCCCAATCTGACCAGAGGTTCGGACAAACTGGTGGCGCTTTGAATACGTACCGGCCTTCCTTGAATCTTTGAAGTAGTTCCTCTTTGGTTCTCTCTATTGGCATGGTTCAGCCCTCCAAATCTTGGCTGTAAAGTTCAGCTATTTCGTGGAAGTCTACACTTGAGAGCCAGCCGTTAATGATGTCGCTTAGTAATCCGTCTCCGTACGTGTTTTCTACCTCTACACTCTCCAGAAGCTCATGAACGAAGCTCTCGACGTCCTCGGCGTTGACTTGCTTCCACCTGTCAGATTGTAATCGTCCCAGTGTGTCAGCCTCTGAGAGCCACAAAGAAGCCTGCCAAGTTTCAAAGTTTCGCCATCCGTTGTATGTATCGTTGCTCATTTGTTTATCCCTCGTTTGGTTTGTTTACTGGTGAATCAGGACAAGTGCCGTGACGCCTAACATGAGGCAGATTCCGAAGTAAATTAGATACAAAGACAGCTTCTCAATTGGTGTAAGTAAGTCTTCAAATTTTCCTTTAGTTGACATTGTGTTTGCCCTCATTTGATTTGTATAACTGCGCTATCTGCTCTGTAGCCTACCTTGGCTGTTTTTCGTCTAACGATCTTACCTGTAACCTCGTCGCCAGTCCAGTCCAAAGTTTTACCGTCTCTGAAACCGATTGCGTGGCCTCTGATAAACACTATCCAGATTCCGCCCCTGCTCGCGTAATCCTTGTAAAACTGGTTTAGGGTTAACCCTTTGAGATCGTCTCGAACCTTTGCGGTGTGGCCTAGCTTTTCGGCAAATGCTTTGGTTGCCGCTGTTGCCGCCGCTGAGCTGGGGCCTTTACGGTGTGGCCTTCCGTACTTTGCCAAGTGTCGGTGGGCCTTGCCGTATGACGTATCAAAAGCACCAGCTAAAGCGCGTACCGTGCAATCATTGTTCTCGCGGTAGCGCTGTGTTTGTTTGAACATCTGTTCTTGTGTTCGCATTGTGAAACCCCTGTTTGTTTAGAGTATCGCCAAAAGCCACAGCGTTGTAGCCTTTGGTGATACCCCGTTGCGTAACCATCTTCCCTAGTCGCTCGGATTGTCTGCCCTTGCTGGCGGGTTGCAGTGTTTCGCGTCAGGATTGTCTGCCCTTCGACGATACCGCTCAGGTCACGCTCTGGAGTATCTCACTGGACGCTCACGGTGAACGCTGGTTTACCCTCTGTCGTGACGGCTCTCTGGACTAGGGCAATCCCTAGGTGATCCGTTGAACGTCTGACAGGCTACGGTAAACCGTTTCCAGTGTCGAAGGCGGCTTACCCTCTGCAACCTCTGACGCGTGTTGCTGACTTTGGCTTTCGGGGACTTTGGATTGCCTCTGTCCCGTACTCGTTACCATAACCCTCTAACCTCTGCGAGGGATCTCGTTGCGGCTTTCCGGAATCCGGTAGCGACATGCGCTGAGATGAGTACACCTTGCCTGAATGTTTTTGGACTGTCAACAGGGACACGTAAAAAAACTTTGTGTGAATATTACCACTAAAGAATTCTTGACGGGGTGAATCGTCTGTGGTAAGCGCGAGTGACTGGTGTCTGCCTGAGGGTACTTCTCTGGCTCACACACTCGTGTTACCTGTGTTACCTGTGTTACCTGCGGGTGTGTTACCTGTGTTACTTTTAGTAACCCTGTGTGTAACCTGTGGATAACTCGGGCCTGTGGAAAACCTGTGGATAACTTGGGCCGGGGGCCGGGGTTGACGCATGTCGTCGCGCGTGGTTGCCACCCAAGTTTGCAAGAGGGTAATTTTAGAAAAAGGGGTAATAATACCTAAATTAACTCGTGTGCTAACCCTTTGTTTTAACTCGTGTTTCCTTGGGCGGCCTAAAGGAGACTAAATAGGGTGGAAACTAAAGAGGTAATTAGTATTCTTATGAAATATTACCACAAATAAAGCTTGACTTTTGGATAAAAGTATGGTATAATATATTCAGATATTAAGTATTACTAATAAAGGGTTCGTATAGATCCCCTCATCTGTATACTTAAGTTAGGGGACTCATGCGAAACCGTGTAAAACAGACAGGTACTGGATAATGTCAGACGAAGACACCCAAGAACCGCCAAAGAGAGGCCGTGGCCGTCCAAAAAAAGGAGAAATTGTAGCAAAAAAGAAGGGTTCTAGAGGAATCCGAGGTCGTCCAAAGGGCGATGCTGCAATAATTAACGAGTACAAGGCCCGTATGCTGGCTAGTCCTAAGTCAGCCAGAGTTTTAGAAACCATATTTGAAGCTGCACTAGACCACGATCACAAGAATCAAGCTGCTGCGTGGAAACTAGTGATGGATCGTATTCTGCCAGTAGGTGCATTTGAGAAGGAAGTGGTAAAAGATGCAGGGAGAAGTGCAATACAGATCAACATTACTGGCGTTGGAGCTACAGAAGTTTTTACTAGCCCTGAAGAGGGAGAAACTATCGATGGAGAAGCAGTCGATGTCACAGGATAAGGTTAACGCATCACTCAAAGAAGCTCTGGACTACGTTGTACGGGTAGGTGATGCTACTTCTCAGTTAGTTAACGTTGCTGTTCTCTTTGGTGACAACGCTAACGAGTCCGTCTCAGGACGCTCCCACAGGCTCAAGGACAACTCTAAGGCTTGGGCATGGATGAACGCATCTATTAACTTTGTGTTTGATGATGACCACTGTGAACGTGCTTTTCTCAACGATGTGACTAGGGCTGCAAAGACAATGAACCAGTCTAAGCCTAAGAAAAAAACAACTAAGAAAAAATGAAGTACTTTACAGTAGACGAGTTCAACTGTCAACACACTGGTGAAAACCAGATGGACCCTGAGTTCATGGAAAAGCTAGATAAACTCAGAGATCACTGTGGTTTTCCTTTTGTTATCACTAGCGGCTACAGGTCACCCCAGCACCCGATAGAAGCAAAGAAAGATGTACCGGGAACTCACGCGCAAGGCATAGCAGCAGACATCAAAATAACTAACTCTGCTCAACGGTACACGATTATAAGAGAAGCTTTGGAGATGGGTTTCGCTGGGGTTGGCGTCGCTAGTGACTTTATTCACGTAGACACAAGGGGTTCTGCCCCAGTAATCTGGACTTACTAAAAACAGTGACTGACTTAAACGTACAGTTACTACCGTGGCAACAAGAAGTCTATTCTGACTCAACACGGTTCAAGGTAGTTGCTGCAGGACGACGGACAGGAAAGTCTAGACTTGCAGCGTGGATGTTAATTATCAATGCACTACAGTCCGACAAAGGGCAAGTGTTTTACGTTGCGCCTACTCAGGGACAAGCCCGTGACATCATGTGGCAAACTCTCTTAGAGCTAGGACACCCTGTGATTGCAGGATCACACATCAACAACCTGCAGATCAGGCTGGTCAACGGGGCCACGATTAGTCTCAAAGGAGCCGACAGGCCAGAGACAATGCGTGGTGTGTCCTTGAAGTTTCTCGTGATGGACGAGTACGCAGACATGAAGCCTGACGTATGGGAGCAGATTCTTCGTCCAGCACTAGCTGACCAAAAGGGATCAGCAATGTTTATAGGTACTCCTATGGGCAGGAACCACTTCTACGAACTGTATAAACTTGCGGAGCTAGGAGACGATGAAACTTACAAGGGGTGGCACTTTACCAGTTATGACAACCCCATACTCGACCCTGAAGAAATTGACACAGCAAAGAAGTCCATGTCGAGTTACGCCTTCCGACAAGAGTTTATGGCCTCATTTGAAGCAAGAGGCTCCGAAATGTTTAAAGAAGGCTGGGTCCAGTTTGGTGAAGAACCAGACGTAGGCGATTACTATATTGCTGTCGACCTCGCAGGATTTGAAGACGTAAACAAAAAACGAACTAAGAACACTAAACTAGATGAAACCGCAATCGCTGTTGTTAAAGTTAATCCTGATGGTTGGTACGTTGATAACATTGTACATGGGCGGTGGAGCCTTAACGAGACTGCCACCAAGATATTTCAGACCGTTAGAGATTACAGACCCGTTAGTGTTGGTATTGAAAAAGGAATTGCTAAACAAGCTGTAATGTCTCCTCTGAGCGATCTGATGAAGCGGTACGGAACATTTTTTAGGGTAGAAGAACTAACCCACGGTAACCGAAAGAAAACTGACAGGGTTATGTGGGCTTTACAAGGACGGTTTGAAAACGGCTACGTTAGCTTAAACAAAGGTGAGTGGAACAACAGATTCTTAGATCAACTGTTTCAGTTTCCAGATGTGCTAACACACGATGACTTAGTTGACGCACTCGCGTACATAGACCAGTTAGCACAAGTAGCGTACGACTACGACTACGAAATTGACGACCACGAAATACTAGACGTAATAGCAGGATACTAATATGAGTTTGTTTTGGAAAGAGTTTACAAAAAATATAAACTCACCTAAAGTTTTTAGACCGTTTAATACCTACGGAATATACGCAATCAGCGCCTTTGTGTTTTTTACACTAGGGTACTGTGTTGCTGTAATTTAAGGAACTCAACATGGCAGATGAAATTTACAGCCCAGACCCACTGATGATCCAAGAGTCCTTGGAAGAGTGGGTAATGACAAAGTGTGAAGACTGGCGCGATTACTACGAGTCAAACTACGAAGAGCGTTTCGAAGAGTACTACCGTTTGTGGCGTGGTCAGTGGGATCCAAACGATTCTCAACGAGGATCAGAGCGATCTCGAATTATTTCACCTGCCTTACAACAAGCCGTAGAGTCTAACGTCGCAGAACTAGAAGAAGCTACATTTGGTCGCGGTAAGTTTTTTGATATACAAGACGACGTAAACGACCCACAAAATCAGGACATGACGTACCTGCGTAAAAAACTAACTGAAGACTTTGAAACCTGTAAAGTTCGTAAAGCAGTAGCAGAATGTCTCATCAACGCTGCAGTTTTCGGAACAGGAATCGGTGAAGTAGTTTTAGAAGAAATAAAAGAAATGGCTCCAGCAACTGAGCCAATTATGGGCGGTGACCTTCAAGCAGTCGGAGTAAACGTTACTGACCGCGTTATCGTAAAACTAAAGCCAGTACTCCCTCAAAACTTTTTGATTGATCCTGTGGCTACCTCAGTGGAAGATGCTTACGGTGTAGCTGTCGATGAGTTTGTTAGTAAGCACAGCGTTGAGTTACTACAAGAGCAAAACATCTACAGAGACGCGTTTATTGAGTCTGCAGCCGCAGATACAGACTTAGAACCCGATCAAGACCTGACCCTCTACAATGATGACAAGGTTCGGTTGACTAAGTACTACGGTCTCGTGCCTCGTGAGCTTTTGGAAGAAGAAGGCGTAGAAGTAGAAGAAGACTCGATGTACGTCGAAGCAATCGTAGTTATTGCTAACGGCGGTACTCTTCTCAAGGCAGAAGCCAACCCCTACATGATGAACGACCGCCCTGTCGTTGCATTTCCTTGGGATGTCGTCCCCGGACGCTTCTGGGGTCGTGGTGTTTGTGAGAAAGGTTACAACAGCCAAAAGGCGCTTGATACAGAGCTTAGAGCAAGAATAGACGCTTTGAGTCTCACAATTCATCCAATGATGGCTGTGGACGCTACCCGGCTTCCTAGAGGGGCTAAACCAGAAGTTCGACCCGGTAAGATGATCTTAACTAACGGAGATCCTCGTGAAGTACTCCAGCCGTTTAACTTCGGACAAGTTGGACAAATCACTTTCGCACAAGCAGCGTCGCTTCAGCAGATGGTTCAGCAGGCTACAGGAGCAGTTGATTCAGCAGGAATTGCTGGCAGTGTTAACGGTGAAGCTACTGCCGCTGGTATTTCTATGTCTCTTGGGGCTATTATTAAACGCCACAAGCGGACTCTGATTAACTTCCAGCAGTCGTTTTTGTTACCGTTTGTAACCAAAGCTGCAC
>Ga0181395_1000161_pt1 | contig 26780 bp, 31 predicted proteins | sample 18SPOviralmetaG_FD_130124 | JGI IMG/M metagenome (GOLD analysis project Ga0181395, IMG submission 130124) | Marine viral communities from the oligotrophic San Pedro Time Series (SPOT) site, San Pedro Channel, CA, USA - 18 SPOT_SRF_2010-12-16 | ecosystem: Environmental > Aquatic > Marine > Strait...
ATAGCAAAAAAACAAAAACTATTTTAACTCATTATGATCTACTATTGATCGCTATATAAAGAATACTTTTATTTTTCATAATTTATTTTATATTATTGTTAAGTAAAATGGAGGATATAAAATATTGTCTCTAAATTATAAAACATGCAGACAGAAGCTCAAAGAATAGCACAAAGAAAATATTATGAAAAGAATAAATTATTGATTAATCAAAAACATCGTGATTACTATTATAATAATAAAGAAGCAATGTTAAAAACAAAAAAAATATATTATGAAGCAAACAAAGATGAACTAATACAAGCGATGCGTAAATATTATTACAACAAGAAAAAAATTAAAGTATCACATGAACCTACCACAATTTATTTTTCATAAAAATAAAATATCTGCTGGTAGTTGCATTTTATACGCAACATAACAACATACAAATGATGGATTACTTTTATTATTAGAATTAGGAATAATGAAGCTCATTCTTTTTTGTGGAATTATAATTTGTATATCCTTATATTGGTGAAAAGCAGTCCTAAAATATTTACTGAATATTTTAGTTATTGGTAAAATAAGTATAAACGGCTTATCTAGTGCTGATAAGTTATACAAGAATTCTGTTAAGATATGTTTAGAAAACGGACTATTAGTTAAAATAATATCAAAATTTAAATTATCTAGAGCATCAAAATAATCTATATTTTCGCCAATACAATTTAAACCTAATTCTTTAAGATTTTCAATATTAGAACCATCACCATAAAAACAATCTAAATAAATTTTATCTCTGGGTAGATAATGCAAAATATCTTCCCAAGTCTCTTTTTTTGTATAATATATATCGTTTTCAACTAATGTATTTAAATTAGCCATATTATATTACTCAAACTTAATTTTTACTGGTCCTTCAACGATCTCTAATGTTTTCATATCACTATTTAAGAATTTAATTAAATTATTTTTGTTTATCTGGTAATTATAATTTTTATCAAAATTCTTTTTATTATAATTTCTACAGCGCTCGTTCTGGTAATTACGAAAATCAGGATTATGGCGAGTAGTAAAATTGTAGTATCTCTGGTATTCTACAGATTGCGGTCTTATATTCTTAATTTTTAACATTATATAAAAATGATCGGTATATAAAGCTTTAAGCTTCAATATTAAATAAGAGTTGCGTTTATTATAGAATATTTTATATTATATCTTTAAATAAAAATGGGTCTAACTAACGAAGAATTAGAATTTCTTAAACGTGATATCAAAGATCTTACAGATTTTGAAAAAACAGAATACAAACGTATTCGCCAGAAAAAGTATCAACAGAACTATAGAACCAAAATAAAAGAAGCTAAAGAACCTAAACCTGTTAAAGAAAAATTACCTATTAAATCTAAAAAAGAAGTTATTGTTATTAAGCCTCAGTGGTATAATAACCTTATAAAGAAATACCCAAAATTTAAAGTTAATGATACTAATTATATTGCTTACCGGGCATACACTGAAAAACAAATAGAAGATTTTAACAAAAAGATTTTTAAAGTATTAAAAAATATTTTTAATATTGATATATCACCTAAAACTAAAGCTATTATTGTCAGCATTTACAGAGGTAAAAATGTTGAGATGGGACGTTATAAAACTAATCTTGAATCTTTCAATAACGAATTTAAAATATTTAATCAAAAGAATATTATAAAAACTTTAGAAAAGATTGCTGAACATTACAAGAATGTAAATAATACAATTAAAAATAATATTACACCCTTTGTTAATCTTTTTAGTAGAATTGATAGTTTTCAAAATACATATCAAGTTATGACAAATTATAATATTGACTTGAATAAAACGTATATTGAAAAACGAGAAGATAACGAACCTACGAGTGATGAAGAATTAGAGAAATTACAAACTGTTATGGATAATTACGATCCTAAAAATCCACAAGATACTAAAGAAAAAATTAACAATGCTGAAATAACCTCTAGAGACAAGTTTTTAGCATCGCTGTACCTTCTTATGCCTGTGAGACGGCTGGAATATAAAATTATGAAACTTACTAATACTGAGAAAGATCTAGATGAAAACTTTAATTATCTTTATATTAAAGGTAAAAAATCAAAGTTTATTTTTAACAAATATAAAACTGCCGAGAAAGGTGGTAAAATAAAAACAGAAGTTTTTGGAAAACAAGAATTAGAGGTTAATGATGATGTATTACAATATTTTAAACAATTTATAAAAGAATTTAAAATAAAGACCGGTGATCTACTTTTTGGTGAAATGAGCCTATCTACGTATAGTAAAATGGTCCAAGATGTTATGGAGATAATATTTAAAGTAAAAAAAGTGGGTGCGACTACTTTAAGAACTATAGCATCATCTTACAATCAGCAAGATAATACAAAAAGTGTAAAAGAAAAAAAAGAGTTAGCTAAAGATATGTCTCATGATCTTAATACCCAAATGCTTTATAATAAAATTACAAATGTAAAGCTGGACCGCAAACGGCAAACTTTAAAAAAAAATAAAATTCCTATAGAATAATTAAATGAATACTAAAACTTCTACTAAAATTAAAAATAGAGATAAACCTAATGATATTTTTATTACTCCTCTAAGATTATCTAAGTATCACATTGATATGATAAAACATAAAGAAAACGATATATGGTATGATCCTTTTAAAAATAATGGAAGTTATTTTAATCAATTCCCTAATGATAATAAGCTATGGTCTGAAATCTTAGAAAATAAAGATTTTTTTGATTTTAATGAAAAAGTAGATATCATATGTAGTAATTGTCCTTATTCTTTTATTGACAAAATATTAGAACATTCTGTTTTTTTAAAACCAAGAATTATATCTTATCTAATCGGTATAAATAATTTAACACCTAAAAGAATTGAATATATGGAAAATAACGGATATTTTATAACTAACATGCATTTATGTAAAGTTTATAGATGGTACGGAATGTCTAGCATTATCATTTGGCAGAAAAATAAAAAACCCATTATTAGTTATGATCGTGTTGTGTGGAAATAAAAAATGATAATATAAAAATGATTGCATTATTACATAATATATAATAATGTATAATCAAGTAATTCCTACTAAAACAGAACCCGAACCCTATGAAAATGAATATGATATGAATGTTAAGGTATTTTTAGAAAAAATATGTTTTTGTGGATTGTGTAATAATAATGATAAAACAGATAAAACACAATATTTTAAATGTCACCATTATTGTTGTGATTGGAGTGATGCTCGTAGAAGGTGTCTTTATTGTGGTTGTAATATTAAAAGATAAAATTAAAATTTAAACAATGATATATAAAAATGATTTAAAGCTTTAATCTTTATTTTTATTATTGATATAATGACTTATTACAGTTTTCAGTGTGATGTTTGTGAGCGAGGAACAGAACCTTATTGTATGTGTTTTGATATAGAACAAAAAGAAGGTGAAGGAACTTTATATATTCCTTTAAGCCAATATAAAAATATTTATTATAAAAGTTATAAAAATAAAAGTGGTACATCTATAATTATTTTTAAAAATTTTGAAAATACTAATAAAGATAAAAAAAGAACCGTTTACAGAGATGATGATATTAACGCTTTATATTTTAAAAACTTTGAAAATAAAAAAAGAGTTTATTTAATTCCCGAAGAATTTGAAGAACTTGATAATTTTCATAATTTAAATATATAAAAATGATGTAAAGCTTTAATCTTTATTTATAATCATATATAAATGACGTCTAAAAAAATAGCAGATAGCATATTTAATATTAAAGAAAAACTAACTGATAAAGAATTTAAAGATATTATGGATCTATTAAGTATTAAAAATAAAGAAGAAGATAAAGTAGAATTATATGAATTTACATATTTAAAAAATAAACCTAAAATGGATAAAATGAAATTAAATAATAGAAAATTTGGATATAATTTTGATAATTTTAAAACTAAAACTAAAATTGTAACAATTGGTAGTAATACAGTTTTTTGTCCCAATCATCTAAAAAATTTAATTGAAAATGAAAACAATATGCTACAAAAACAAACTTTTAAAATAACAAAAGAAAAAGATAATAATACAGATTATCCTGAATTATTATTTGGTGGTTATTACGGATACTGTTCATCAGTAAATGAAAAATGGTGTTCTAATCCTTATGATAGAGATGAAGATAGCGATTATAATGATAGTAATAGTGATAGCGATGAAGATAGAAAAGGAGTTTTTATTAGATACCGTAAATATATTGGTCTTTCGCTAAAAAAAATAAAAATGTAATCTAAATATATAAAAATGATATCATAATTTTAGAATTATATAATGGAGAATAAAATTAAAGAACTAGAATTACATAACGTAAATTATAAAATATATATTTATTGGCAAAATGATGAAGATATTGATAAAGAAATTAATATATTAACAAAAAAAACTTATATCATGAGATTTAAAGCTAATGATGAAGAACTTGATGAAGAAATTGAAATATATCTAAATAAATTTTTTAAAGAAGAAGAAAAAGAAAACAAAAAAGCAATTAAAATATATTTAGATAAATTAATTGAAGAAAAAAATAAAAGATTAAATAAATAAATATATAATTAATTTTTATTATTTATTATTTATTTTTTTATTTTAAAATATTCCCAGTAAAATGTAGAATGATATTTTTCAGTATTAACATAAGCATCCCCTGAGCTAAAATAATGAACTTTACGTTGTTTATAATCTTTAGTTTCTCCATATTTAGTTGCAGTATAAGATACAGTATATTTAGTTACTTTATAAATATTAATAGTATAACCAGTATAGACTATATCACCATCGCAATCTGTTCTTTTACTATAATTATATTCGCCAATTTTAAACGGATTATCATATTTATCTTTATCATCTACTTTTTTTGGTTCTTCTTTAACAATAATTTTTGGCATCTCGTATTTTTCAATAAGATCAATAAGCTTTTGTTTAGTAGCCTTGGGTAGGTTAGTAAAACGTTTATTGTTTTTATCGCAATAATTCTCAATTATATCGTATAACATAACTTTTTTAAACTTTGTAAGTTCTTCAGTAGTGTAATTCGACATTTAGTGATAATGTTGATCCTAAATACACGTCATTTTTTACCCTTTTTTTATCGTTTTTTTACATTTTTTTTTTACATTTTTTTTAATTTAAACTTATTTACATAGTCATTGTATGATGCTGTAAAACTCGGTTTATTCCAAAGTATGTATCTTGATAAACTACCAGCCGATTTGTAATCTGCCCAATTTTCATTATTACGATGCCTCTCTAAATATAATTTCTTTCTTTCCTCAGCATCTGCTCCGTGTGTGGTGTAATCTTTTGCACCGGCCTGACCAAACTGCGTAGTTTTTATTTTTTTTTTATTTTCATCATAAAATATTGCGGTGTATTTTTTAGAATCAATTATACTTTTTGTTATTTTTACAAAAACCATTTTATTTTAATATTATATTAAAATAAATTATGCCTCGCCCTCGTAAAAGCGATACAGAAGGAACAGCAAAACAAGTTGCTAGAAGAAATTATCAAAGAAGATACCACAATGAAGTAAAACAAGGCATCATTAATTTAGAAAAAGCTGAAAAAGATTGTTTAAATGAATTAGAACGTATTAGAACAGATCGAAACAAACTAATAGTTATGTTAGGATCTGCGAATGATCAAGCAAACGCAATATTAAAAGAAAAAACAAAAAAATAATAATATTGTATTAATAATAAATAATGCCTCCCAAAGGAAGACCTAGAATGGTCGTAGCAGACGAAGCTACACAAAAGAAACGTGATTACCAAAGAAATTATCAAGAATCAAGAAAAAATAAAATAACAGAACTTACAGCAGATATCCAAAAATGCGAAGCTGATCTTAAAAAAATGAAGGATGCTCGCCAGCAATTACGAGACCAAGCCCGTGAAGCTTTAAGGGCTTTAAGAGCAAAATCACAAGTAAAAAAGGGTAATAAATCACCCGGCACATCATCTATACCTTTATAAAAAAATTGATCAATAAAAATGTTTTTCAAAACATAAAAAATGATGTGCATTTAGGATCAACATTATTGTTAAACAATGGTGTTCCGTAAAAATCAACTTATGAAAGAAGAAGTAGAAGAATATATTAGTTGGCACGAATATGCTGATGTAATTGAAATGATTAGACAAGATTATGATGGTAATGTTTTTGATGAAGATGATTTTGAGAGTTTTGTTATTGATACTATTAATCATTATTGTATTGATTATGATGAAACTAAAAGAATTGTTAAAAATTATGGTTATATTAGAGCTATTAAAGATTATTATTATGAATATGATAATCTTGAATTTTTAAAAACTGATGCTGATTGTGCTATTACAGCTAAATTAGCTTTTCATTTAATTAGAGACACTTTTCATGATATTGATTATAAAACATTTGACTACTATGTTAAATCTGTATATTATAAAAACGTATGTTTTTATGATGAAGAAATATATGATTATATTGAAAAAACTATTGACCGTGAATTTGATAATTATTTTTCTAAGAATTGGAATAACTTAGTGTAGTTCTAAAATCTAATAATTACCAATATAGTAGTCAAAGTTTTTATTATTTTTTCTAGTAAAATAAATTAGATAATATCTACCTCTCCATTTTTTTATATTTATTGTTGTAAGTTTATTTAAAAATAATTTGTTATCATTTAATTTTAACATCCTATTCGGTGTTAAACTTTCAAAACATATAGCACTACATAATATATACATTTTTTTTATACTTTTAATTTTAGAATAAAATAATATTATATCATAAAAAGCATTCTTTCCATCTACAAAAAAAGGTGGATTGCTTAGGATCGTGGTAGGCTTAATCTCGTTATAATTAAAATCTTTATAACAGAATCCGTCTTCAATTTCACATCTATGTTTTTCAATTTCTTCTGGTATGTTTTTATAAAAGTTATTTTCACCTGCGAATGGCTCTAATACAATATCATTTATATCTAATTTTATTTTTTCAATTATATCTTTACATAAATTTTCGGGTGTTTGGTGGAAATAATATTTATCGTCTCTCATTTTGTTATAATTTTTATTATTTTTTTTAGTAAAAATACAATATATAAAAATGATATAAAGCTTTAATCATTAATACAATTATATAAAAGTGATGACACACGGAAAAAAAACTACTCTAACTGATGCTGAAAAATATGAATTAGTGATTAAACGTAATGTCGAGTCTAAAAGACTTAGGAGATTGAATGATCCTGAATTTGTAAAAAAAGAAAAAGAATACAATAAAGCATATCATGCAAGGCTGAGAGAGGCAGGTATTAAAGCTAGAATGGAACAACAAAATGGAAATAAAAATTAAAAATTAAAAAAAACAATAACACTATCATAACATTTTTATTATTTTTTCTCGTTTTTACAACATATAAAAATGATTTGATCCGTATATAAAGCTTTAAGGTTTAAGGTTTATAAGAATGAATAAACTAGATTTAAATGTGTCTAAAGATTATAAAATGATTAATCTTAAAGATTTACTTTTTTGTGAATTAATTAATGTTAAAAAATTAGAATACCTTCTTGCTAATGAAAAATATTATAATGAATATTTTGAAGAAGAACGTAATAAACTTAAAATTAAGTTTCCTGAATCTAAGCACGAATACAATGTTTTTGCTTTAATCAATAAGTTTATGAAAAATATTATTAAAATTGATAATAGCGATTACGGGTATCTACCTGTTTCTTACAAAAAGGCTAATGGTATTAATTATGGAAGATGGTATTGTAAAAACTCTTTAGGCTTACAATCTATGTTAGGATCTATTAGACATACTATTTGTGCTACTAAATGGATCGATATAGATCAAGTAAATAGTCATCTAGTTATCTTACAACAATTATTTACTAAAAACAATATTGATTGTGATATTCTTAATTATATTATTGCTAATCGTGAAGAATATTTACAATCTATTATGGATGAACTCAGTATTTCTAGAAGTGAAGCTAAAAGAATCATCATCGCTGTTATGAATGGAGGATCTACCTATAAATCTAAAATTGTTGCTGATTTTAAAGATAAAGTTTTTGACCACATTAAAACGATATGTCTTTTACCTGAGTTTAATTATATTCTTGAAGATACGTTAAAAAAAAGTGAAAAAGAAAAAACATTTAATCTTTATGGTAAATGTATTTCTAAAATCCTTCAAGTTATTGAAAACAATCTTTTAGAACATTATGTTAAATTCTTTATTGATAAAAATTATATTCCTAAAATTATTCTTAATGGTAAAGAATATCTTCATACTTCTTTAATCTTTGACGGTTTACAGACTCCATATCATCCTGATATTGTTTCTAATGCTACAATCTTAATTGAATGTCAAGCTTATACTTTTGAACACACCGGCTATAATGTAGATATCATTATTAAACCTTTTGATAATGTTTTAGAGTTTCCGGATGATTGGAAAAATACAATTGAAGACATTCCTACTATCATTAACAATCTTAAAATTGGATTAGAACATTTTAAAAATAACAATAGAAAAATTATAGATAAAGCTGTTGATTCTCTTACACATTATGATACAGCTGTTATTTTTAGTTTAATGTTAAAAAATAAAGTGTATTGTGAAGACAATAATAATTGGTATTATTGTAATCCTTATAATATTTGGAAGTATAATAGCTCTCCTGTTATTCTAAATGCTATTATGCCTGTTATTGGTGATGAATTACTAGAACTTATAAAAAAAGAATATGTGTCTAACTCTATGGATGCTAAAGATAATAAAGACGAAAAAGATAAATGGCTAGAAAAAGCTAAAAAAGTTGATAAACTTATAAATAATATTAAAAATACACCATTTCGTAATAGTGTTGTTAAAAATATATCATTGTATATTAAAGAAGATTTTAATGAAAAATATTTAGATAGTAAATCACATCTATTCGCTTTTAGTGATAAAGTTTTTGATTTTAGTTTAAATCCTGATAAAAAAGAGAATCTTACAATTGATGACTTTATTAGAGATATTAAACCTAAAGATTACATTATGACTAATACCGGTTATTCTTACCCTGATCCTCTAGAATATAATAAAGAAGTTGAAGATAAATTTAAAAAATATTTTGATGATCTTTTTCCAGTAATTAATACAGTAGATGATAATGATAAAGAAATTGTTTTAAATGAAGGTAAAAAAGATTATGTTATGAGTGTTATTGCTACATCATTAAATGGTAGCAATAATGAACAATCAGTTTTCTTTCATACTGGTAAAGGTTCTAATTCTAAAACTACATTATTCTCATCTGTTGAAAAAATATTTGGAGGTTATCATTTGGTTTTAGATTCTCAACAATTTACAGAAAAGAAAAAAGCTAATTCTCCTGACGAATTATTTAAAGCAAAAGGAAAAAGATTTATTACCTTTAATGAACCGGATGATAGCGATGGGACAGTATTACAATCATCTACCCTTAAATTATTTGGTGATACTGATTCTACCCCATTAAAAGGTAAAGCTTGTCATAAGGACAAAATAGATTTTGCCAATCAATCTACACTACACGGCGCTATGAATAAACAACCTATTATATCTGGTGTTGATGGAGGTATTGCTAGAAGAATTAAAATTATAAAATATACTACAAGATTTGTTAAAAGCAAAACCTTAAAAAGACCTTTTGATCCTTTATACGATATAGAAATTGATGAAACTTTTATGAAGTTTATGCGTAAAGAAGAGGTAAAAAATACTTTAATTATTATGCTTTTGAATCATTGGATTACAAAAGTTAAAGATCATAATACAATTGCAGTTCCTCAATGTATTATTAACGATTCCGCCGAATATTGTAATGATTGCGATTTTGTTAAACAATTTATTGAAGAAAAATACAATATTACAAGTGATTCTACAGATACTATTAAATCAAGTTCTCTTTATTCTAAATACAAATCATTTATTAAAAGTTCTTCTTCTTCTGCTCCTTTAAGTGATAAAAAGTTTAAAGAATCTATGGAGGACTTGATAGGTATTACTTTTAAAAGAAAAGCAGATGGTAGATATTATTGCGGATTAATAGAAAAAGAAAACAGAACAGAAGATTTTGAACCACCTAGCAAGTAAAATTATATTTTTTGGCTTGTATTAAAACAATGTCGGGATGTCGGCAAGAATACTAAAATATAAATATAGGATTGGGGGGGGGGGGGGTCAATATTTTTGAACTTTGTCTTTTTGCCGACATCCCGACATCCCGTTCATTCCTTCATTTTTCACTCTTTTTGCTTCCTCTCTATTCTAAACAATAATTCTAATATTCTACTATATATTTTTATTATTCTAAGTTTATTTGTAAATAAAATAAAGATAAATGTAAATAAATGGTATTATATTGTATAGATTGTAAAGAAGTAATAAGATCACCTAGATATAAATATTTATACATAAACAATAAAAAAACAGATGTAATAGTCTGTGTAGAGTGCCATATGCTTCATTATTTTCTAAAACCAGAACAATTTAAAATAAATAATAATAAAATATATAAAGATGCGTATCATAAACTACACAATGGAGCAGGAGCTTGATCATCAACGTATAAAAAATGAAATTTTTACAAAAGAAAAAATAATATTATTTAAATTAATAGATCTTAAACAAAACTTATTTTTTAGTGGTGGAATGGAACATCACGATTATAATTTAAACAAAATTAAAAAAAGTTTAATAAGATACGAAGAAGAACTTATTAGTTATAAAAAAAGAAAAACTAGGTATTAAACTACTAGATTACCTTGCAATTCGTAGTTGATTATAGAATTACCATTGATTTGGATAGGTAAGGCTTTACCCGTATTTTTAAAATTAGTTGCTATTTCTAATTTTATTTTTTTTGGTATGTCCTCAAAAGGGACTGTAGTAATAATAGCATCATACTTATCTTGTAGAATATTAATTTTTTCATTATCAATATCTTCAATGCCTTCAATTTCATGCGTAAGTAATAAGAAGCTATTGCTTGTATTTTTAAATATTTCAGTTTTTTCAGCAGATTTTAAATTTGTTGTAATGCTCATTATAAGCACCGACAATCCATTTATGATAACATTAGGTAGTTTAAGACTCATTGTTTTATCATCAAAACTGTTTAAGATACACAATATTGAGTTGATAACAATTACAGGAAAACTTAACAATTGTTTTATAAAATTCCAATGATAAGATGCTTTAATTGTCAGTAAAGACATCGCTTCGCATCTGTGTAATAAAATATTTTTACGATCCATATTTAATAACAGAATAGATTTAATGTTGGTGGTGTCAGTTGGATAGGAGTAGGTTGTTCTTCTCTAGCATAAGGCTCATATCTTGGAGATAATTTAGATTTAGGTTTAGATTTCTTTTTTATAAATTCTTCAATAATCTCTTGCTCATCCTCACTACTACTAGGCTCAATATATCTACGTATAATTTTCTTTTTAGGTTTCTTTTTCTTCTTTACAACTTCTTCTACAATTTCAATTTCTTGTTCTTCTTCTTGTTGGGGAAGCTCCGTCACAATGGTCGGTTCTTCAACTTTATTTATTTCCATATTCTTTATATCTTCTGTAATTTCTTCAACATTTGTTTCATCAGCAACATCACCTAAATCTAAAATTTTAGATTCTGGTTTCTTAGCAGGTGGTCTGCCCTTTTTTGGTATTGGTTTTTCAGCATCACGCTCTGCCTTTTTGGTAGCTTTAACGGCTCTTGCTTTTTCCAAAAGTGCGATACGGTCCTCCTTTGTTAATACCATAGTCTCTATTTATTTATTGTATAGAAAATAAAATTATATAGAATCTGTAGAATTATCCTCAATTACAATATTACTTGTTAGATCCGGACCTGGTGGGGTAATATTACGCAATGGAGAAAAGGGATGTAAATATGCTTCATCTCCATTTGTTGGAATAATATAATCTCCTTGAACTAAATCTTCCGGTGTTACATGGACCTGTTGTTTCATTACTTCTGTATTAATTTTTCTAATATTTTCAATCTCTTCTGGTGTTAAGTTATTACTAATTCCTTTATGTTTATTAATTGTAATTTTTGCTGATAGATCAAGCAAGTATTCTTCTTCTTTAGAGATCTTCTTTCCAATCATTGTAGATCCTTGTGCGATCAAACTGTCATAAATAGCTATGTCTTCCTCCGTATAATGACTCGGGTAAATAGTAGTATTTAGCATCTTTATTTAATCTTACAAAATAAATAAAAATGAATATACGCAAATTAAAAAATATTACTAACAAAATTGAATTTGGAAAATCTTATAAAACTCCGGTATCTAAAAATGAAAATCTGCCTCCTATCTATAATATTATGTTGGTAAGTGGTCCTAAAGGATCTGGCAAGGGTGTGATAATAAATTTTTATTTACAATTAAATGAAAAAGCTGGCTTTAAAATGCCAAATGGAGATAATGTAGAAATGCGTATAATATGGTGTGCGGGTGGAACTTCTAAATCAAAACAAAATAATATTTTAGATGAATTAAAAACATTAGATAAAGATGACCGTATTGATTTAGATCCTGAAAATCCTAATGATAAATTAAAAGAAATATATGAAGAATTAAAAGATGAACGAGATCTGATCAAGGCTTATAATATTTACCGGAAAGTTTATAAAAAATATATTAATGCTAAGGATCTTGAACATCTAAGTATTGATGAATTAACATTGTTAAATTTTAAAAATTATGTAGATCCTAAAGATGACCCAGACGCACCTCGAACAAAGGATGGTAAAGATTTGTATCATCCTAGAGTAGTTTTTATGATAGCTGACGACCTTATTGGATCAGATGTTTTTTCTAATAATAAAAGAAATAATTTCTTTAACAATATTGCTATTAAGTCAAGGCACGATTCCAAGGATTTAGTGCCAATTAATTTAATTTTTATTACACAAAGTTTTAAAGCTATCCCTACAAGAATTAGAACTAATACAGACATATTTATACTACTAAAAAACGCAAACAGAGAATATATTTTAGACGCAATCAGTAATGAAATTTCTTCTCACTTCACGAAAGACGAGCTAATAAAAGTATATGATCAAGTAATGAAGATAAAGTACGGTAGTTTAATTTTATCTATACATAAAAAAGAATTACCAGAAAACAGAATAAGGATCGGGTGGGATAAAGTAGTTGAGAGAGAACCAAAATATATTTTAGATGATTAAAATAAATATGGCAGAGCCAAAAGATAAAAATCTTTATCAACAAGCAAAAAATAAATATTCTTCAATGAAACATAGTGCTTATAAATCGGGATTAATTGTAAAATATTATAAAGAATTATATGCTAAAAAACATAAATCTACAGATGCATATACTGGACAAAAAAATAAAAATAAAGGCTTATCCCGTTGGTATGATGAAAAATGGCAAACACCCGATGGTAAAAAAGAATATTCTAAAAAAAGCGACATACTGCGCCCTACAAAAAAAGTATCTAAAAAAACACCAAGCACATATAAAGAGCTTACACCGAAACAAGTAAGAGATGCTATGATCGAAAAAGCAAAAACCGGAAGAGTTAAAAAATATGATAAATAATTAAGTTATTTTTAAAAATCCATTTGCATCACGCCAAACTCTATTATTACCTGTTGGCGCTGATGTAGGTAGATTCTCTAATGTGATTTCTACATCACTTGTAGATGGTGCTAACGAACCAGTATAATTAAATGTTATATCTGTCAATCCATAATGGTCATAATTCCCCGTGTTTGTATTGTATTGAATCCATCTTACATAATATCCTGCTTTTTGTGCGGTTGTTAAAGTATGAGTAAAATATGTGAAAGCATTCCCTGAATAAAATGTTCCTCCTGTATGGATAGTTGCAGAACTAATTGGTCCGCCTGTGCTTGTTAAAAATTCTATAAAGAACGATTCCCCTCCTTCAGGTGTATTGCCACCATTAGATTGATTTCCAGCGATATAGTAAAACGATATGGTGCTACAATTTGCTAAAATACTTTGTATATTTTTTGTTCTTAAAGAACGATATGAACCGCCAGCCGTTAAGAAGTATTTACTTTTACCGGTTGAAGTTAAACTATCAAAATTACCACTACTACCACTACCACTACCACTAGTGCGAATACCCGAAGCAATAGTTGATATTATCCCGCTGATTTGTCCTATATTATTTGGAGCAGTTGAACCACTAATAACATTAGCAGAACCTAAACTTCCATTATCGAATAATGTTGAATTAAATCCAGTCATAGTAGCATTTGTAGCACCAGAAGCATTAGTAAAATCCTCGGTAGCTGTTAGATTTCCTGTTCCACCTGAACTATAAACTCCTTTTAATAATAGTTTATCACCAGTTATATAAGCTGTTGTATTAGCGAAATCCAATCGTTGTGTAGTGACATCACCATTTACTAATAAATCATTATCACTTGTATTTACATTATGAGTAACTGACCATTTTATAGAAGTTCCAATTGAAAAATAGATAGCTCTATTTCCCAAGTCAGGTGCTTTCATAATGGTATAATTATCAGGTTGAAATATAAATCTATTATTATCATCTGTTGTGTTATACCAAAGTGAGGTATCAAAAACATTTATACCGCCATTAACAGTTGTTAATCCGGAATTTGTGGATGTAAAAGGAAACACAGCACTTCTTGCATCGGCATCCGTATAGGGTGTAGCATTCGTCCCATTTGTTCCTCTTAAATCAGTTGTTGAGAATCCAAGACCATCATTGGAAGCAAAACTAACTATTCCAGTAGAACTATTATATGAACCGCCAGTGAATCCTGTTCCGTTTAATGGTCCGGCACTAATAATATCACCATTAGGTAATTTTAGATTCTTAGCGAACTCTACATATGATGGATGGGTAGTAGATATATCAGCATTTATTGCTGTTAAATCTGCTGTATTTAATGCTATCGCACTAGCATTCGTAGCTATACCTGATAAATTAGGCAGATTAGTAAGGTCGTTATAATTTCCACTAAATCCTATTGGAGCAGTTGTAAGAGTAGTATTATCAGCAAAAGTAATAGTCCCTACTTTTAAACCAACACCACATTCTACTTCATTATGTTTCAATATTAATAAATCTGTTGTATCGTGTTTAAATTTGGTTGTAGATGTTGTAAGGTTTGCTGTCTCGGGTAATCTTGAAAATACCCATTCGTTAGTAGAATCATCTAATATAATACTAGATGTATCTTTAAAATTATTTACACCTGCTGAAGTTTGTTTTTGTGTAGCAGTATATATTGTAAAAAATATACTCACATCTTTATTTACGTTTTCTAAAAGTAAATTACCATTTACTTCTACTTCTGTATCAAAAACTTGATACTTTTCAGTTTCACTCACTTTTTTATTTACTTCTACTTGTTGAATTGTTCTTCGCGAACTAATAGTTGTTACTGATTTTTCAGTCACAGCACTCCCTGATTTTAAACTATTTGCTTTAATAGTTTTGTAAGGTGTTAATTCCTTTAATACAAAATTACTATCGGCATCATCTGTAATTCTAGTAAATTGAGTTATATCAATTAATCGTTTTTTGTTAAATAATTGCTGTTCTGCTGTTGATGCTGGATACTCAAACAAAGGCACATTGTATAATTTTAAATCATATAATATACCATTAGCATCTAAAGAATTATTTAAATCTAAATGTAATTTAGAAGCTTCAATTGCTTGTAAAGGACTCCAACTAACCGATATTAAACCGTGAAAAGCTCCGTTGATATACCAAAAATAATTATTATCACAATTATATAATACTATTGCATTGTCATTATTTACAAAAGTATCATTATTAGGATTACTAAATAAAATAGTTTGGACAGCTCCATTGTTAGGATCGACCATAAACAATAAGTAGTTGAACCCGAAGCCTGTAACCACACCTGCGATAATTAAAGTATCGTGTCCTACCGAGTTCTTAAAAGTAATAACAGAATGCGAAACCAATTGTACGGGTCTATGAATAAATGATATTGTATTATGAGTTGTAAAAATATAATTAGCCGGATGTTCTAACACAGAATTACCACCTGCTAAACCGCTAACCGATTTTTGGTTAGTTGTAGGATCACCATATACAACATTTATGTTAGTAGTTGCTACTAAATCAAAGGCAGATGTCCCAACAGTATTAGCGTGATTATTATTAAAATCATAAGCACATACTGGTGATATAGTTGTAGTTGAACCTAACAAAGGTGGCATGACATTAGTAATCAAATCACGATATAAAAATCTTCTAATAGTACCATCACTAATATTAGTATTATTTACACAATTAAAAAAGTATGTAACAATCTCTAATGAAGGATCACCGGGTGTATCTCTTTCACGATGCTGATACAAATATGTTATATCACCATCAACTAATTCTATTTCAGTATCAATTAATTCAAATCTGTTAAATGTAGAATTAAATATATTAAATGGTGTAAAATGATCATTAAATTGTATTTTAGATGTAAATAACAAATCAGTATTAGTTTTATCATAATATAATGATGGTTCAAAATTATTTCTTAATATTATTTCAAATTCTTTTGTAGTATGATTATAATCTAAACTTCCCGATGTAGTCTGGTCTGTTACAAAAAGTTTATCAATATTAACAAAAGCATTTAAAATTGAAAGGTTATCGCTAGATTGGTCAGCACTTCTAATACTATTTACTTGTTGAGCGGGTGTAAGGTCATCATAAGCAAATCCTCCATTTATAAGAACTCGTCTAGCGTCAAAGACATCAGCATAAAATTCTTTAACTTTTAAATATCTTGGTATCTCTACTGTTTCGTAATAATAATTATATTTAATTAGGTTATCTAATTTTAATCTTTCAGCAGTAGTCATTGTAACTGGAGTTGCTTGTTGGAAAAATGTAAAATTAAAATGACTAAATTGTAATTCTCCGCTTGGTGGTTCATTGCCTACCACTAAAATATTATTATTTCTTATCAAACCAGAATCACCATTATTTACAATAGTATATGTAGCATCGTAAAAATATGGTATAGTTTGGTCGCTATTTGGAAAATTGATAGTAGCGTGAGGAACATTTACAAAAGTTGCATCGTATGTAAAACTACTTGTTGCAGTATTATTTACGTAATAAAATATATCACGATTTGGTAAATTAATTTCAAAAATTAATTTATACCAAAGATTAGGGTCGTATCCACTTGGGAATATATCATTAGTGCCTACTTGTGTATATGGTGTATAATTATCATACGTATCTTGATTAAACTTATATTCAAAAAAGTTCAAACCATAAACCCTAATATTATGTTGTCCTGCAAAAAACTCGGTAGGTTGCGTACCTGATAAAGGAGCAGTAAATGTTCCTCCACGATGCACTAATTTTACTTCAATATAATTATAATAATTTTGTATATATCCTGGACTGCCATTTAAACCTGGGTATAAATCAATAGGCATCCATAATTCTTGTAGATAAAACCTCTCACCATAATAAGACGGAGTTACTACTGACTGAGGTGCATATTCAATTTGGTCAAAATCATAATCTCTTGTAAGTTGTATATTTGGAGGATTACCCGGAACAGTAAATCCTACACTGATTCGCCATTTAAATTCAAGTTCATTATTTAATTGTGCTAATGACGAGAAAGTTTTAAATTGTAAAGTATTACCATAAAAATTATAATTTCCTGCGGTGGAGCATTGCATATATTCAAAAGCAATTTTTATTTTTGCCATATTGTTTCGTGTTGTTCCATCAATAGCCAAATTTTCACTATAACATATTACGGGTGATGCGTGAGTTCCTGATGAGTTAGTTTCTAATAAATTAATATTTAAATCAATGTGATTCTGGTTAATACTATCATAATACTGCATTGTATTAGTATCATTATGTAAAACAACTCTTGCTCTGCTTTCAAAAATTACATTATTTAAATATACTTGTTGGTCTTTCACTCTCCATAATTGCTGATGTCCTGCTGGATTATTAAAATAAAATTCACTTGTCTTTTCACCAAAGCCATTACCACCACGAGCAATAAAAGATGAAGAATTATTAAAATTTCTGTTAGGGAATGGTTGCCAATAATCATAAGAAGCCAATACAGTGTGAGTTACTTCTAATTTATTATCTCTAATTGCTAATTTTAATTTAGTCGTATCTAATTCATAATCTCCATTAACAAACTCAACACCAGTTTGTAGTAAAGTATATTCTACCCCAGCATTATCAATTGAGGTAGGTTTAACAAAGCAAATAAATTCTAATTTGCGATTTAAGTCATAATCAACGAGAGGGTCGCTCAATTCTATAAATACTAAACCCCGTTTAAAAAACATATCATTTGTAAATTGTAGTCCAATATCCTTTACTGGTGCTATATTAGGTGTATCGTTCATTCTTGTTAATGAAGGCATAAAACCAAGATAATCCCCGCCGTAAAAACTACTATCAAAAGCACCTGCTCTTGACCCTTTCAAAGCACAACATATTAAATCATATTTATAATTATCCCAAGGTGTAAAATATCCTAAATTTAATTTATAATTATCATTATTATCATAAGTAAAACCTTCAGGCATAATAATTTTATAAACGTTATCTAGCCTTTCAAAAACACCTGTTGATATTGTAACTGGATTTCCGTCACTATCGTAAATTGGTATTGTTCCTACTAAAGTTTCCAAAGCAGTTATATCAGTAGCATTTTGTGTTACATCTGCTTGTAATTGGTTAATATTAATTCCTCCAGTTATACCTGATATGTCCGCAACATTTTGTTCAACAATAGCGTATAATCCTGTTGCTGTTACTGGCGGATTAGCAGAAGAATCGCTGGCAATTCCTAAACTGGTTTGTAAAGTTGATATATTACCTGTATTTGTAGCAATATCACTTGTATTAGTAGCAATATTAGTAGTGTTAGTTTCTACTTGTAAATTAAGTAAAGTTGCTACTACTGGTGGTGTTGATAATGGGTCACTTGGTATTCCAAGATTAGCAGTATTACCAATATTATTAAAATTATTTAATTGTAAATTACCATTAGCATCATAACTAAAATGGTTTGTATCTAATTTTAATTTTATATCTAAATCTTTTGTAATTTCTCCACTAGGTTCGGTAATATTAGTTTCAATTATATCTATACCATCACCAAAATTATTTTTATCTGGTATAAATTGACGTCTTCTTTCTCTGTTATCAATATCATCATTTGAATTTTGTATTTTTACTAATTCTAATTCTAAAATTTGGAGCATAGAATAAACTTGATTAACATTTATATCTAAAGTTCCACTTGTTCCTCCTAATTCGGTTTTGTCTAATGATATTACATCTCCAATATTATAACCGCCTTCACTTGATATAATATTTGTTATACTCCCTACACCATTTAAAATAGTTATTTCGAAAATAGATGGGTCTGTTCCAGAATGAGCGCTTATTTCATATATTCCGTCAGTCATACCCGTATTTGTAGAAGATACAATTGATACACCGTCGATATAAACTTTATCAATTAAGTTTTTATCAGCATTATTTTGAAGATTTTTTAAACTTTTTGCTAATACTAATTTTTTATTAATATTTTCATATTTTTGAAAAGTATCTAAAATAGCATAAGCAACTCCACCAATAATACCAATTGTTCCTCCTATTCCTAATAAAGCACTAATAGATTGAATTATACCATTAGAAGTTCTTAAATATCTAAATAATGTTGTAAAATTTCTTACACTTGATATAGTTGTTCCTAAAAACTGCGATAATTCTTCAGCTCCTGAGATCATTATATCGTATAAATCTAAATCAGATGTTCTATCTGGAGCTTCATCAAACACATTTAATTCTAAAACACGTATTCTTGATTCGTGGCTAGATATTAAAAGAGATGATGCTTGAACGACTCCATTTATAGTTGATACTTCGGTTTGGATAGTTGCTATAGCACCACCTGCTAATGCAATTAAAGCCGAATTATTATTAATACCTTGTTTGTTAGCTACAATATAATTTGCAACATCTGTCCATCCTCCCGGTATAACAGCAGATATAAAAAAATCATAATAATAATAAACATATAATTTACCATTTTCAATTTTAATTTGTTCTCCATCTCCTCTTGTAGTTAAAAATATTCTTCCTCCTTGATTTGTATTTCTAATATATAAATCATAAGTTCCTGTTTCTTCGTTAAATACGGCTGGTAAAAGAACATTACCTATTGTAGTCTCTTCTTCTGTGTTGGGTATATTTTCATTAATTACTAAATCTTCAGCGTTTTCAATTATACTTGTAGTAGATGATATATTACCACCTCCTATAATTTCTTGAGTAGAATCTATAAAATTAGTTGTATTTAAATCATTATACCAATCCATATTACAAATATTATAGATAATTTTTTATCTTGTAATATAATTAAAAGCAAATATGTATGACAATCTACCCGCTTCTCTCCCCGCCGATTTCTTTTTTAATCTGTCTAAGCTCTCCGGATCAGCATCTAAACAACTCATAAAATGTACTGCAGACCGCACTAGTGCTAGTCCTTCAACTCAAACTAATCTGCGTCTTCCTATTGGGAGTTTGTTAAACTTAAAGTCTGCTTCAATCTGGTTTAAAGCTTCTCTATCTGGTACGAACCCGACCGTACCGGGTCGTTATGCTTCATCCTTTATTAAGAGGATCTCGATCAGTTGCAACAATGTAATCGTTCAGCAAATTGAAGACTATAATTTAATTTATAATATTATGGCTGATCACAATAACAAAGGATTATCTAAAGGTGTGGCAGGTGAATTTTTAGATAACTCTATTATCTGGGGTGAAGGAGCATCTACTGGAACTGCTCAGTCAGCTTTAACAGCTCAAAAGAGTCTCCTAGACGCTGTAACTAACCAAACCAATATCCAAATGTGCTTAAATAATTTTATTGGACTTCTAGGATCTGCTTCTACTTCGTTGGTGGCTACAGATAAGATGGGCGAGCTAGTAATTTCATTATTTTGGTCATCTCCTTACGAGTGCCTGGGTGGAACTGCTAGTTCAACTAGCGTTTCTTACACTAATAATTCTTATTCAATTGATGATATTTATATGACTGTAGAAGCCCTTTCTTTCAGTGATGATTCTTATTATAATTCGATCAATTCTAAAGATCTTATGTATAAATTTGATGACTACACTGTTGTAAAATTTGCTGAGACTACAAAAGCAAGCGGAATCAATTGCACTACGTACCTAAATGCGAACAGTATAGATTGGATTTTTGCTTCTTCTGTTCGTGCGCAAACAGCACCTAAGCCGATGGTTGCTTGGGGAAGCCTTGGAGCGGGAGACGGTAGCACAGATAAAGTAATTTCTCAATACGAATATCTCAGCGATCCCGTAGCATATGTAAATAATGTTGATACTACTACTCACGGAGACGGATTCTTTAATACAGAATATATGGTGCGTGATCTTCAAGGAATTGACACTTGCCAAATTTCTATCAACAATAAAGCTCTCAATTATGCTCCTCTTAACAAATATGAAATTTTCCAAAATAACTTATGCGCACTTGGATATGAAAATGTAGATGCTTCTGCTAATTCTCTAATCAATACTTGCGTTTCGATCTTTCATTATTTTAAATATTATGGTGGCGTGTTTCAATCTCTCAGCATTATTGATAAAGATAATTTTTATATCTCTGGTTTATCTTCGGCTGGGTCTTCGTGTGCGGTTAATGTAAATATTAAATTTAATTCTACTGCTACATACGCCATCACGCCAATCATCATTGCTAAGATGAGCAAAGTGCTTCATGTGAAGAGCGGACGGATGATCAGTGTAGAATGATAAAAAATAAAATATTACAATAAATTAAAATGCGTTATGGATCGGGAACGTTAAACTACACAACAAATGAGACTGGTGAATTAAATAGTAAAACAGATTATCATTATCCTTTTAATTTAAAAGTTATTAATCGTTTTAATAAACACCACTTTAGTGCATATCATAAGGAGGGTGATATACCTGCTCAGTTTGAAAAATACAAAGTGAGACATCATCGTTCTATCACAAATGACCAAAACAATTTAATGAATTTTAATCCAACCAGAGGATCTGAATATACGAACTTCAACAATCACCCGGATATGCAACATATCCTGTACCCAAAATCTAAACAAAGATTTTTAGATGAGAATAAAAGAGACACCACAATTCCTGATAAGATTGATGCAATACGTAAAGGAAATAACCATTATCATGCATACCCTGAACATAGCAGTTTCTTACCAATAGCTAAGCAACGATAAATAAATTAAAATTATTTTTTTATATTCTTTAAAAATAAAGATGGCAATGTTAGCGCCCGCTATGGGAGAGTTAGTGTTAAATGCAAGTGTGGTAACCGCCGGGGCTGGTTATCTGTTTAATAAATTTAAACATTTTGAAGAGCCGATAAAGAAGCTCGCAGTAGAAGAAATTGGTAAATTAACCGGCGAATACGCAAAGGATCATCCTAATGGATCAATTGATAATATAATAAACACCGCTAATTTACATAGAAAAAAAAGAAGAGTAAGGACCAATTCTAGATAATTTTATAAATCAAAGAATTCTTCACAAATGACAATGCAAATGTGAAGATCAATATTATCATTAGATATTTTTAATCCATTGTTATCATCATTATAAACTTGTAAAGTAATTAAATTAATATCTTGTTTTTCTAATTCTAATGACAATAAACCATTTTGGATAGTGTTATTAGAATCGTAATTAAATTGAGCAATGGTAGGATTAAGATCTTTGTCGCTATTAAAATAAGTTGTATTGTTAAATTTTATATCTTTAATTTTAACAGTCCAATTAGAATTAGTAATATTAGATACACCTGGTCCTGATAGCGTAATGCTATTAACTTTTAATATATTTTTTTCACCAATGACCTTAATTAAAGGTAAATTGTTATAAGTAAAAGTTTTTCGTTCAGTATCAATAACGGCATCACTTGTATTTAGCCATATAGTTTTATATTGCGTTCTTTTTAATTCATACATTTATTGTAAATAGATATTATTTTTTTCAAGATTTAAACAAAATTGAAAATCTTCAAGTTCATCTAAAGTCCTATCAATAAAAATTTCAATTGATTGTATAATTTGTGGTGTTAATGATAAAATAACATTATCATTTTGTAAATAGTTTTTAAATAGATCAATTTGGAATATTTTACATTTTGTAAAGCTAGAAGAATTAAAATATTTAGAATTATTGTATAATATATTTTCAATATAAAAATTTACATTATAAGTTGTAAAATTAGTAGCAGATACGCTAACCACTTGTAAAATTAAATTGCCAGAAGATAAAGTTTTATTCCAACCTACAGCTCCAGTTTGGACATTAACTACATCAGATCTTAAAAATTCTATAGTATCACCGACGGCAAAACCTTCTCCCCCTGTAATACTAGTAATTCTAGCGTTTGCTGTTGAATTACTAGGGTTTGTAATTTCAATAAATATATTAGTATTTTTGTTAGGGACGCTATAATAATAAAATCCAAGATCTACTTCTAAAATTCCATATGTTTCAAAACCATAATTTCCTGATAAAATTACAATATCACGATCAGCAGAGTCATCTACTAAAGAAATTCCATCAAAACTAATATATCTATTAGAAAAATATGTATTATTATTTACAATAAGGTCTTCTTTGTCTAAATATAATGGAATTGGAACAGCAAAACCAGACCCTCCATCTGTTATAGCTACTAATGTAGCTGTTCCTTGGTTATTTCCTCCATTTTTAACAATATTAACTGTTCCTGATGCTGATGTTGCTGTGTATTGAGCATTTTTTATTTCATAAAATGGCACGTTATATAATATTTCATCCACAAAAGGATATTCTCTAGAATTTGGAAGGATTACATTACTAATACCATTAGAAGCATAAGCTGTCGCAATTCCATTTACTAAAGCTGATACTTGGACAGTTGCGAATCTGGCATTAGCTGAGTATGTGTTAGGATACACACCATCTACCACTGAAAATTTATCTAAATATAACAGATCATTAATAGCGAAGCCACTACCACCGACAGTTATAGCATCTACGACTACTGTTCCGTAATTAGTTCCTGTTGTTGAAAAAACACTAGCAGTGCATCTTACATCAGCGAATTCATACCACCCTGATCCATCATCTTTATAAAGTGGTATATTATAAAAAGTTCCTGCTGTAACTGCGACACCAGTAGCATATGATAAAATAATATTACCTGCACCACCGCTATATGTTGATACAGTTTTGATCTCCGTTCCACCATTTAATGTTTGGACTCCAAAAATAGCGTAAGTTTGGGAATTATCACTGTTATAAAGAGTTGTAGGAGCTGTAATGTCTGCTTTTCTAATATAAAAAATTTGATTAATTGAAAAATCATAACCACGTTGATCAGTGCGGATAAATTCAATTAATCCGTTATCATCATTAGCATTTTTAACTGTTTTAACGGTAATTCTAGCATCAGTAGCATAAAAGGCTTGAGCCTGAGTTGAGAATAAATATACGGTAACATTTGAAGTTTCTTCATCAATTACAGCTTGATTATATGATATTGCGCCAAGTTGATTTGTATTTGTATTAAAATTATTAAAGCTGGCTAATGAGTTTAAACTCTCGGGGTATTCAATGGCACTACTATTTTGTTTTTTGTTATTTATAAAACTATTTATTTTTAAATTTGTTTCTTCATTTAGAATGATAGGATCTTTAAAATAGTATGTTAATCTACTACCATTATCAATATCTATTTTTTTATCATAATCCTTAGAATTAATATGTATCGTCGTCATTTATTTTATATTTTATATTTTTTTATTTGAAAATTAAGCAAGCAAGTATCTAAAAATATCTCCTGCGATCTTTCATTATAAAATTTAAAAATTATATGGTTTATATGCTCATTTACAATTTCATGTTCAATATTTTCATAATTTCTATAATTTATATAGGTAAAAGGCACTTGATCAGTGTCCAACCACGCTAATATAGAACCGAAACTTTTGCTATAGGGATTTAATGAAAGAATGTCGTTATGAGTTTTATTTTTAAAAATTAGATTTGTTGTGATAATCAATTTGTTAAAATTGATTAAATTAATATACGTATCACCCTCATAATAAGAATTAAATGGAATTGGTATGTAAGGTTGATAACTATTTAATGTAATACCAAAGTTTTCAAGCATTGCCGGCACGTTTGGAATAACTAAGTCTAATAAAAAATTATTATCTGTTAAATTATCTACGGTTGGTGTAAAACTAATATTTTCATTAGTTATTTTAAATTTATTTGTATATTCATTAACAGATGTTTTAAGTTTATAATTTACTAAAAGATCATTTATAACTTTAACAAAATTACTAGATTTATAAAAGCCATCTGGTATTGTGATCGTGTGTTCTACTGGAGAGTCTAATGTTCCTGTATCAAAAATTGGAATTTGTTTATTTGCCTGTAATTTTAAAATATATAATGTAAATGGTATTGATGCGGTATTAGAAGTAATTCTATATTTAGCATTTGCGGACGGTGATGATATTGTAAAATTAGTTGATATTTGTTCTTGAGGAACACTATTTGCGAAAGTTATAGTATTTGTATTTATTACATCCCATATTGTAGTAGATTCATTATATTTTTGTAAAATTATATCAATTGCTGTAGATGAGCCACCAACATAAGAATCTTTATAAAATACACAGTCAAAGCTAGTAATAGTTTTATCAGTGCATTCAATTTCTATAAAAAAAATATATGTATCATGCATCTTCATTTTTCTAGTAATGTCTTGTGTATTATTTAAAATATTTTGCCAATAATTCGCTGTATCATCAGTGATATCGGCTGTATTGTAATAAGTTAAACTAGTATTATCATAAGATATCGTAGATTTATGTAAAGTTATATCAATAACTTCATTAACTAGTAAAGCGTTTTGATTATCAAAAAAGCCGGTATCAGTTAAGTATAGTTCGCTACCATACGTAAAAGTGTATGTTTTACTAGTTCTTCTAATATTAAATTGATTATTTAAAAGATTTGTAGATATATTAAAAATATTATTTAAGATCTTAAAATTATTTAGTTTTAAAAATATTTTATGATCATCAAGGTCTGTAATAATAGGATATTCTGGAATAACAGTAATTTCATTGCTATATTTACAATGTTTGTTCTTATCTATATAATAGGTCTGTATATCCTCCATTTTACTTAACAATAATATAAAATAAATTATGAAAAATAAAAGTATTCTTTATATAGCGATCAATAGTAGATCATAATGAGTTAAAATAGTTTTTGTTTTTTTGCTATTAAATTAACAATAGTTAATATATATTATATTATATTATATTTATTTTTAGAGAATTGAAAGATATTAAAGATATTAAAGATCTTAGAGAAAGTGAAAAAGGAAGGAATGAACGGGATGTCGGGATGTCGGCAAAAAGACAAAGTTTAAAAATATTGAACCTCCACCCCCAATCCTATATTTATATTTTAGTATTCTTGCCGACATTGCCGACATTCTAAAGATTTAAGGATTTAGTAAAGATCTAAGATTTAATAAATATCTAACGA
>Ga0181395_1000163_pt1 | contig 26615 bp, 46 predicted proteins | sample 18SPOviralmetaG_FD_130124 | JGI IMG/M metagenome (GOLD analysis project Ga0181395, IMG submission 130124) | Marine viral communities from the oligotrophic San Pedro Time Series (SPOT) site, San Pedro Channel, CA, USA - 18 SPOT_SRF_2010-12-16 | ecosystem: Environmental > Aquatic > Marine > Strait...
AAATCATATGAAGTAAACAATTATTCTTATCTACATCTTTTTCAATTCGATGCAATCTCCATAACATACTTAAATTTAATAATAATACCATTAGCATAGTAAATTCCCAATAAGGAAAATACTATACACTAAATAAGGCTTCCCAATAATATCTCATGATTTACTCTCCCTTTTGTTTTTTATTTTTAATAATTCGGCTGCTAAATAAACACAACAATCTAATATCTCCTCAATGGATTCTTTTATCCATTCCCTACCATCATCCGGGTTTAATTCATTATCGTATTCCCTTTTGCCTTTTTCTAATCTATCCTCTATTAATTTTATGATGTCTTTGTTCATATTACTCCCTTAATTAAATCTTTGCCCTACCTTACTTCTAACGCCAATCAAAAGTATATAATACATTTATCATTCTCCAACACTACAAAAATTGTTAAAAAATGAAAATGATGATAGGGCAATTATGGTACACTCCTGTAACTTATTGGTTTAGTGTTTGAATTTTTCTTATTTCTTATATTTGGATTTCCACAAGCCATACATCTATAGACTTGAAACTTATTTGCTGTTGTATAGTAAAATGAATCATATATCTCCTCTAAGTGATCCGATCCACAATTAGGGCAAACATCTTCATCCATCATAACACCCAGATTTGGATGATTCTTAATATATGGCCTTAATTTAAGATATACATCTTCTAATCCCCGGACATCTTGCTTGTTATATTTCAACATATGATCTAAGGCTTCTTGATCCCCAGCTACACATCTTTTCCATAATTCAAATCCACCTAGTTCCCCGGTATTGATCTTTTCATTTAGATCAAAATGCTTTGTTAAGTAATCTTGTTTATAGGATACAAATGCAAAGTTTCTTCTAGCCACCTTCAAAGTATCAACTGTTTTATATGGTGAGGGAGGGTTAAGTCCATTGTCAATAAATCTAGCTCTTAACTTTCTATCATCAAAACGATCTATGTTGTGACCTATACAAATATCTGCTTCATCTAATAACTTCCATATATCCTTAATAATTCGCTTATCTGATCGCTCTTTTGCTTCTTTGGAAGTTACTACTGCTGAAAGAATATTATCATCATATAACCATTTTGCAGACCAACTTAATACAAACCAATTCTTGATAATATTATTATGAGGTATATACTGCTTATACAATCCCCAGACAAATACTTCCATAGGTGCAGTTTCTATATCATATAATAAAATTTTAGGTAAGTCCTGGGTATTTCTTACTTCATCTTCTAAGGAGATATTAAATTGCTTTCCGCAACTCATACAGATATATCTTTTGGATACTTTTGATCCATCTGTTCGGCTATAATGAAAGCCTTTTTTATTTAAATGACCACTTCCGCACTTTGGACATTCCATATTTTACTCCTTACATTTTTGACAAGTTTCTTTTTCTTTTCCCCAAGTAGGAAAATCTTCATAATAATTTACAAATTTCTTTTTCTGTTTTAATAACCAAGGATCTTTTGACTTTACCCGGTCTATTTCCCAACACTTTTTACATTCAGTACAGAACTTAACCCTTTGATCTGCTAATTTAGAATCAAAATTAAATTTTTCTTTATGTTCTTTAACTTGGTTTTTAAATAACCAATCAAAACTATTATTCATAATTAAATACTGCTCCCATTATCTTTTCATCCTGTTTTTTTGTATCCTTAATTATTGGTTTTTCTGCTAACATATCAACACCGCAACATTCCGAACTTCCCTTTATCTGGTATTCATTAGGAAGTAATTTATTTCCACATTTCATACACCAAGCCTTATATAATCCAGATGGTGTTTTCTGAAACTTTGGCCTAGTAAATTCTTTGGCTGGTTGTATATGTTCAATCTCATCCTCCCAACATTCTTGGTTTAGCCAAGTCGTAGGATGCTTAATGTATGCCTTATCTTTACCTTCCCATACCTTCTTCTGTTTTTTCAAAGCATCCATGATAGTTTGGTGATCTACTTTCTTCATTGCTTTATTGTATGCAGTAATCGCTTTGGGTTTACTTACCTTCTTATTGTAAACATTCCAAAATTCATTAAATTGATCTATATATATATTCTTAATATTCTTAGTATTATTGTATAGTGTTCGCTCGTTGTTCACTTGAATGTTCGATTGCTGATAATCACCCCATTTAAGTATTGATATTACTCGACATAGGTTGTTCATTTGTTGTTCGATTTGCTGACAGTTTTCAAAAAGTTTTAAAATCCTTTGAACCTTACTCTCATTAATTTTTAAATCTTTTGCAATCTTTTTTCTCCCGGTTACTAACTGTCCGGGATTTAATGTAACTCTTTCTGATCCAATCAAAGTATCATATTTTTTATGAGCCGCATTCAATAGCAAATACATCCAGATAGCAAAGTGATCTGATGATTTCATCACTAAGGGATTATCTAATATTTTTCTATGTAGTTTAATATATCCGCTATTCATAATAATTTTTTTATTTTCTTTGCAACTGCTTCAACTACATCAACAGTAACCGCATTCCCAGCTTGTTTATATCTTTGTGTATCACTAATAACCACTTTTTTACCATCTACCAATCCAAACTGATTATAATTATCTGGAAAACCTTGCAATCGCATACATTCAACACAAGTAAGCCTACGAATTAATTTTTTATGAAACATCATAGGAACATTATTGCCCTCTGTTCCCATATTAGTAGATAAGCATGGAGTTTCTCCCGGTACCTTATGGTATCTTATAGCTCTTCCCCCATCTTCACGATTCCCATCAAAACTTCTTTCTGTAAAGGTTTGTATCAAATCCTTATTTTTCTTCTGCATTTGTTTGTCTACAATCACGAAATTGTTGTATTCTCGACCACCTTCTTTTGAGGTGATTGCACTATAAAATTTGGTTTTTGGTTTTGTCCCGGCTTGCTTGTTGTTATATGCGCTACCATCTTCTCGGATAGGAAATACCGATCGTCCACCTCTGCTTCCAGTATATCCGACAAGGTATATTCTTTCTCTATTTTGGGGGGTTCTCGGAAACCAGCGTGTATTAAGCAGTTGCCATTCGAGTCTATAACTCCCAATGTTGGTAAAGGCTTGGATAATTGCCCAAAAGTCTCTGCCATCATTTGAGGAGAATGTTCCTTTAACATTTTCCCAGATAAAAAAACGTGGTTTGCACTCATCGATGAGCCTAATTGCTTCCCATATAAGGGAACTTCTAGTTCCTTGCTTTGCCCCAGCTCTAGCTCCAGCGATGCTAAAATCTTGGCAAGGTGATCCAAAAGTGATAATGTCGATTTTGGGAAGGTTTTTTGATCGAATAGATTTAACATCTCCTAACTCCTCTGCATATGGATTATTATATTTATAAACTGCACTAGCATATTTATCTATTTCGCTAAATCCAACATAATCAAATTCAAATCCAGCTCGTTTAAAACCAAGATGAAAACCACCAATCCCACTAAATAGATCAAGCATTTTCATTCGTTAAAATCTTTTATTTTTGTTTCCAACTCATCCTTTAACAGATTATAATCTAATTTATTTTTATTTATGGTGTTAGCTTGTTTTTTTAATCTATCAAGCCTTTCTTCGCCTAATGCTTTTTCCGCCCATTCTTTGGCCTCTATCGGATGTTTATGCCACCAATAAAGATGACAACCTAAACATAAAGCCTTAACATTATCGGTATCAAATTGCATTTTTCTAAATTTACCTTTTGGGTAGATGTGAGAGGCATGGAGATTATTTTCTTTACCACACCTCAAACATCTTTGATCTCTCAAAAGAACATACTCCCTAACTAATTTATTTAGTTTAGTTTTCTGTGCTTTTGTCATTAGAATGGCAAATCCTCTTCTCCAAGCATAACAAACCTAACCCATTCATTTATCTCTTTTATTGTTTCTGTGCTAAGTTGCTTTCCTTGCCTATATGCTTCTAGAGCAAAGCCATGTCTTACCTTACCTTCAGCAGAATCATCTTGAGTTGGTTTCTGTTTTGGTGATCCAGATACCGGGGAAACAACATAAACAGTTTTTCCATCTCCTTTAGATTTATGCTCTACTCTTACAACATCACCTTTCCCATAATGTTGCAATGCCTCATGAGCAAAATCACTAGCAAAGTAGCTTTTTTTCTCTCCCATGACCTCAACACCATAAAGATAATAAGGGCCATTAGGACCTTCTCCGATCTTTGGCTGGTCAAACTGCAAAGTTATATCTGCTGATCCGCCTACCGGGATTTCTAGTTTAGGATTCAATTTACACTCCTCTTGTTATTAGTTGATAAAAAATTATTGATAAACAGGCTGTAATCATATATGGAGCTATATCTTCTAGCCAATCTAGAAAAGTAAACATCCATAGTTCTAATTTATCCATTATACACTCCTTTATTATAATCATGAATAAAATCTTTAGTAATATCATTTTTATTAAAAATATCCAACACTTGTACAATTTGAGGGAGACGATGTTGAGCTTTGCAGAGTTCAGTAGTAATGTCTATTGCCAACTCTTTAAGAGTGTTTCCGATACAACAAACATATCTCATCGCTATTTCTCCCTCGCATTGTATTTCGGCATGATACCGATTATCGTGAGGAACGAATGGTAATTCAATCGCAAATTCCCGGTTTATTATTTTCTGGGATGGTAACTTGTTTTTTGACATCTGATAAGTCCTTTAATATTTCAAGTGATCTTTCTTTCTTTTGTTCATCTGCACAAATTTTAGCAAAAACCTCTATCATCTCCAAGATCAACTTATGTTCCTCTTTACTTACTGTATATTGTATCATATTTATATTTTTAAGTTATTTAAGTTCTTCATAGTTTCATCAAATCCAAGTGCATCCCTAGCCATCTTTTGATCTAATTCATTTGCCCAATCATCCATGCAAGGCTCACAAACATATACTCTTTTAGATTCGCAAAACTTACAAACTTTATTTCCTTTCGCATCTCTTTCAATTAGCTTATTAATATTACTATCAACATACCTAATTAAATCCTCTAGGTTATCCGATAAAGCTTTTATTTGCCCTAATATGGAGGTTTTATCCATGTTATCGAGGTTGCCTTCAGTTAAAGAATAAAAGGAGTATAATCGGTTCTTTATGATTTTAAGAGCTATTAACTCTGATGATTCCCAATGTAGCTTTTTACCAGCTACTAAGGTTCTTATTTCTGATGATTGCATTATTTACCCCCTCATAAATGTTTTTAAAGTTTGTGTACAAAGTTCCATTTCTTTCGTGATTTTCTTTTCCTCTACTTTGTTATCACGATATGTAACTTTTAAACTCCAAAGCCTTCTTCTCTCTATGAGTAAAAGCTCAACAAGTAAATCTCTTTGTTCTTGAGTCATTACTTACCTCCTTCAACTTTATTGATAACGTCATATGTTTTTCTATATAATGATTCATTTAAGTCAACATCATCTGTTTCTATATAAGCATCTAATATTTCTTCTAACAAGTCAAACATTTCTTTAGCATGAAACCTTATATTTCTTTCTTTTACTCTTTCCATTGGTTTTTTCATTACTTACCTCCTTCATATTCGCAATGATTCCAAACACCAAAGCCAAAATCTTCATATTCTTCTTCATAGAATAAATTTGTCAATAACTCTCCTAAATCATTAAAAGTTTTATCTTCAGCGTATCCTCTTAAAGCTCCTAATATCTCTCCATCAAATGCAATACAGCCATTATCTCCATAATTAACAAATAATCCAGCTTCTTCTAATGTTTGATAAGGTTCAAAGTAATCTAAGTTAAGATTCATGATCACTTTATTTTTAGAATCAAACCAATTATTAATGGTTTTTTGTACTTTTAATTGAACTTGGTTCATTATCTCATCCTTTTGTGATACAGAGGGAGCTAATTGAGGATGAGACAATTCGCTAAGACTAGCTGATGCTCCCTCTTTTGTATCAAATTGTTTGTTGTTTAATTGTCTCATCGCAATAAATATAATACAAAAAAATGAAAGTGCAAAAGAAAAAAGCCTCTAAATCAAAAAAAAATCTAGAGGCTTACGATAGACAGGATAAATTTTATTAAAATTCTTCTTCTATTCTCATTGAGATATTAAATGTATCTAATGCGACTTGTTGCATATCCAGAGAATTTTGGCCAAATCTAGCAAATAAATAATCTGATTCAGAGGTTGAAGTTCCATCTGCTGTAAATATAAAAGGAATATGATTCCCATTCACTTTATTCCAAACATCCTCTATCGTAGAATCGTCTGTTGGATTATGGGTACTATAATCATTAGGCATTACATCAGTAGATTTTAAATAAGAAAAATTCATATCATAGGACATTCTACCGCCAAAAACTTGTTGATTAGATGTTGTTGTTACAAAAGGAGATTTATTCTGTTCGGCTGCTGATTTACCTTGATTTATCATATTTGAAAATCTTTGTCCACCGATTGATTCCTGTACTTTTACACCATCAAAAGCTATAGATCTTTTTACATCCATATCCGGGGAATGAGGCATATCAAAAAACTCACCAGCCAAAATACAACCTGCTGTAAAATCATTAGAACTAGAGAATGTTGTTTTTCCTTCTATTTGAATACCTATAAATCTATCATTTGTTTCTGGAAATGTTAAAATTGTACTTCCATCTAAACTTGGTGCAATAGTATAAGGTGAAGTCCCCGATACAGTACCATTTAAAACTTCAGTAGATTGAATCACATTAGCACTTAACATATTTGCACTTTGAATATCTGATTCTGTATCTGTACTAGTAATTCTAAATTTAGCATTTGCTGAATCAGCATTATGATTTAGTATCGCTATAAAATTACAAACATTTGTATTTGTCCCCATTAAATCCAAAGTAATTATTACATGATCTGCTCTTGTTGTAACGGATGCTTTTGTATTAAATGTTACTAGGTTACTAGGTCGCATATCAAAAAGATCAGCCTCAACACCACCTCCAGATTTTATTCCTACTAAATTAGAAAGGCTATTTTCAGTCATAACATCGAAAGTATCATTAACTGCAACTCCTCTTGATCTTCTATAAGATATTGAATCACAATAAAATCTAGGTTTTCTTATATTTACATTTGCCATTTTATGAATCTACCTTTATTGCTTGAATTGAACAGCCATCAATATTTTTACTGATCTTTGTAATCATAAAAAAATCAGAGCTAAATGCTGTTCCATATAATTTTAAATTTGTATCCCAATTTGAAAAAGTAATATAATCAGAAATCTCAAGATCATTGTATTCTGGTGTAATTATATTAAAATCAATTACAACCTTTCTATCTTTAAGAATATTAATATATCCATCTGCTAACTGTGTTGCAGTTGTATCATCTAAAATTCCCTCTGCCTCCATTGTTAATTTCAAAGATTGATTAACACCATTTACAGTATTACCAGCAGAAGTTGAATTAATAGCATTAACAGAATCTAATATTTGATCGTTTGCATAATCATAATCGTATTTTATTGTAACATCATTTCTTATTGAGTTTAATGGAGTTCTAGAAATTGATTTTAAATTTATAGCATTAAAATCTATTGTTTTATCTGCTGTAAATGTATCTCCCGGTCTTAATAATGTTTTTATCTTAAACTTACCATCACCACTAAGAAAAACAAAAGTAAATGATTGTTTACATAATCTGTAAATTAAATCAAGTGAGTTAATAAATTTATATTGAGAAAATGAAAATTTTATATCTGCTATTGCATCATTAAAAGATTGTTTTATATGACCATTTGTTGTATTACCAGCTTCATCAAAAGACTCATAATCAATGTTAGATGATGATAATCCTAGTTCTGTTCTTAAAATATCTTCAATAATATAAACAGGATTCTCAATTAAATCTCCAGAGTTATAGCCATTGTTTCTTGAATCTGCATCTATCCACGATCCAAATTCTCTTCCTGTACCAGAAAAATAAATATAATCACTAACCGCTGGGGTGTTTAAAGTTTTTGTTCTAGTTTTCTTTACACTTTCAACTATTCCATTATCTTGAGAATGATATTGATCTAAGGCATAACTAACAAATTCATACTCTTCTTGAATTGTTTTTTTAAAAATTTGGCTAGGTCTATATTCTATTTTTAAAAACATATCTAATAAATTAAATCTTAATCTATTGTCTCCGTTGCCTGTTGCAACTTCACTCCTAACTGTGATTGTATTGGAATCTAATGAAACAGAACTTAATTCATCATCCGAATACTTATTTGTAAGATTAGCTGTATGCACTCCATCAGTTGTAATTGCTGGAGATAAAGCTGTTCCATTAATAATACTTGTTCCTACTCCAGAACCATCTTGAGCAATAACTCCAGAAGTTTTAAAAACAATAATTATATCATCATTATCATATAACTCACCTAGCTTTGGAACTTTTGGAACATTAAAAGTAAGATCAAAAGGATGAGTTCCTGTTTGATCTAATTTTTGTGTGCTATCAAATGCTTGGCTAGTTGCTATGCTACTATCAACAATATTTGCTGTGCCATTAAAACCTTCTGAAGAAGTAAAAGAATCCACTAATGGAACTCTGTGAAAATATCGAACTCCACTTACTCGTAAAAGATTATGCGATGTACTAGATGGATTTGCTGTAACGCTTACATTTGAAGATAAAGCTGCTAAAAATTCACTATCTACAACCATATAAACATTTGTATCCCTTAACTGACCTAATTTAACAGCAGAGCCTTGATCTGTATCTGGTAAGGCTTCTATTTGGCCACTAGCATTACATCTATTTGTTATAATTGCTGGAAACTTTCCTTTTGTGTAAAATTGATTATAGTTGGCATCTGATGTTGTTCTGTCAAAATCTCCATAAGACATTGGAACAGGCTTCCCAATATTTTTTTCTGGAGCATCTGAATACGTTGAAGATGTTACTGTTGCACTTGGAACTTGTTTATGAAAAAAACTAGCTTTGTCTAATAGTGTAAATGTGATTGAATTATAATCATATTTTATATCCCCAGAGATAACTCCTGTACCTATCATTCTTGCAGATGTATCTAATGTTGAGGTTGAGCTAGTATTTAAAAATAATTCCCATTTTCTATTGGCAAAGTTATTAGAAGAAAAAAGATCAGAAAACCGACCGCCATTAATTACTCTATCAGTATTGATTAATCGGATAGACATATTCCCGGTTGAAGTAGTAAAATTAAAAAAGTCTAATGATTGAGAATACGATCCAAAGGAAGATACCAAACCATGATACATATCTGTACCATCTTTTCGATCTATATCGGAAACACCAATAAAAGCAGATTCATCATTATAATATAATTTTAAAACCCAGAAAGCTGTTGTGTTTTTTGATTTTAATGAATTGGATAATGCAGAATCAAAACTAAGCATTTAATTTAGTTCCTAAAGATGTTGCTTTATTTATAGCTGGGATCAATTCATTTGATACATAGCTTTCATCTATGATTCCACCTTGAATATTAACAGTAACTCCTCCACCACCGGGGCCATTAATATTAGGAGATGATAATGGTGATACTTGCACTCTTTCCCTACCACCGGGATTATCACCGACCATAATCATTTGAGGCCCCGAAGTAATAAAATCTCCTCCTGTTGCAAACCTAGATAATCCCTTATCTATAAGACCACCTACTAAAGCACCACCTCCAGCCGCTAAAACTAAATTCGCTGGGAATGGTACATTTTTTAAAACACTAGCAATATATCCAGCTACAGCTTCCATTGTTTCGGCTCTTACAACAGATTTCATAGCATCTTTTGCTGATTGACCAGATAAGGCTGCACTTCTTATATCTTCTTCAAGCATTTTTCTTTTTTGAGCTGTTAACTCTAAATAAGCTACTGTACTCTTATCAACAACTTTAGCAACCTCTGTACCAACAATCATACTTTCTTCATTACTAGCTCTTGTAATATCTACATCTTGCTGTTTGGCAAAAAGCAAATCACTAAACTTTGCTATTTGCTCATCAATAGATGCTAACCCAATATCAATAGTTTCTTTTTGAACTGCACCTTGTTCTATTGCGGATTCTGTAAATAAATCGCTAACTAAAACAGCCTCATTAGTTTTTTCTGTGACTTGACCTAATAATTTTGATCTTTCTTCTAATAAACTTTGTAATTGTTCCTCTCTTGAAATAACATCTGGGCCTATAAAATTAGTCATGGCTGTAGTTGCTTTTGTGAGATCTTCCGCTAAAACTTTTACAAATGGGGATAATTTATTTCCAATGGCAACTCCAAGATCTTCAAATGATGATTGTAATTTTGCAGTTGCATCATTAGTTGTTAATTGTTCCTCTCCTAAATCATTTACTAGCTCTCTAGCTGAATCAAGAGTTGCATTTACAAACGCTTGTTTCTTTTCTTGATCTGTTAGTTGCCCAACTGTTTTTCCTAATGAATTAGCAAAATTTTGATTAGCCTTTTCAACATCTACCATAATACCAAGATTATCAAGCATTAATTTTGACTGTCGGCCTAACCCTGTAACAAGAGATTCAACACCAAAAGCAGTATCTTTTCCTAATGCACTTGCTAATCTTTGAGCTATGTCAAACATTTCAGCCATTTGATCTTCTGAATCAGTTATGCCCAAAAGCATAGCATTATTTGCTTGAGTCATTAATTCAATAGAACTAACAGTTCCATCGGTAGCTTTTTGAAATTTTTGAAATGCTTGACTTGAAAAATTTGAAGATTTAGCAAGATTATCAAATCCTCTTGTTACTACATCTGAAGTCGCAGAAAGATCAATAACTTTTTGAAATCCAGAAATTAAACCTCTTGCCCCAAAATAAGCTGCTGATGCAATTCCAACAGCTTTTCCCATCTTACTAATTGATCCTGTTAATCCAGAAAGTTCTTGTTTTGATTTACTCGCTCCTGTTGTGGATACTTTTATATTAACTTTTTGATCTGCCATTTTTCTCTTGCTTATGTTTTAAGGCTATTGCCATTTCATTTTTAATAATGGTAAACATAGATAGTTTATGTGCATCAGTTTCATCTAATGTTTTTCCAAGTGGAATATTATAATCCATGATATAATGATATTCATTTATTAATTGATAATGTTCATCTTTAATAATATAAAAGGGATTAGCAAATAGAGGTAATAAATAATATAACTGTTGACCAATCGTATAATCATGATCTGTATCTGCAATCTCTTTGATTTCATTCCATATATCATCTATTGATGTAAATTCCTTTCTCTTCTTTGAGATCGGGGATTGAGCCATATAAGGGAGCGTATATTGATCGTGCGGTTGAGTACCAAATACCCAAGACCACACCGAAAGACTCAACCCCCATCTACTTTTTTTGATTGATCTGAAAGTTCTAAGTAATCCATCATCGTTTGAGTTAGGATTCTTAATTCAATATCGTAATCATATTTTTTAAAAAATTTTGATGGATTTGAAAATGCTATTTCTGCTACACTAGCCAAAAGTGAATTGAACTCTTTTTGTTTTACCTTATCAGTTCCATTTGCATATACATCTGCAAACTCACCTTGAAGTTCTTTTTTTTGGCGATAGGTAATATCCCTTACACTAATTTCAAGATCATCAACCTTAACTTTCATTTTACGCTCCCTTTATTATTAACAGCTAACTTCGATTAATGCTGTGCTTGATCCGATACCAGCTCCTAATGCTTTCACTCCTACATCTAGCATCATGACATTCCCTTCATTAAAGGAAACATCTGTTAAAACAGAATTAGCCATCTTAAACTCAAATTCACCATCAGAAGGAGTTGCATCTGTGGCCATTAATGTAGCTCCTTGCGATGCCCCTGTTGTTTGTGCATTAAATGTATTGAATAAGCCTTTGAAGTTATTATCATATACAACTGTAAAATTTGCAGTAGAGGATACTTCACCGCTTCTAGTGGCTACTTCATATCCTGTTGATGTAACTCCTGTAAATACTACATCATTAGTAATATCTAGTGAAAAGGTACTCACAACTGCATTTGCTACACCGCAAATAATCCTATCATCTGCATCCCAACCAGACATATAATAATTATCAGATGAAATTGCTGTATCTATTGTTGTAGTTGCAAAAGCTAGATCAACTGCACTCCCCGATTTGAAGGTAGCGGAAAATTTAACTCTACCTCCCTCTGAATTTGCATCTCCAGATAAAACTAGATTAGTACAAAAACAATCTTTAAAAGCTAGATCTGCTGTTGATCCATACGCTGATTTCATTACAATAGAAAGTAATTGTTGATCTGTTTGGTTTGTTGTTGCTGTAGACAATGAGCTAGATGCAACATTGGATGCTATTGCATAAGGAGTTGATGTATCCCCTGTAAAATGAGACAATAATAAATCTAGTCCTTGTGTTGTAGCTGTTCCGCTTACTGTTAACTCCTTTACAGATGCTAATTTATCTTGAAAAAAATCGGTTGCTTGTAAAACTCTTGATCCACTTCTCACATCTAAAGTTTGATTGATTGCTAAGTTTGGTGATCCTATGGAATCCACATCTAGGGCAATATAAGCATTATCTGGACTACCACTACTATTTGGATTGATAGTTCCGTAATCATCTTGCTCTGCAACTAGAAATGAAAAACCTTTGGGATCGTATGCTGTTCCAGAAACTGCCATTTAAGACTCCTTGGTTGTTTTTTTATTATTAAACTGCTTCAAAAATTGATACTGTTAAATTAATGTTTGCTCTGAATTTTGATTCTTCTTCCAACTTCTCATATGTTATAGATTCTACTCTTCCACCAAAATAATCACTTCCATCTTTTGCATTATTATCTGGTGCGAATAGTCTTTTAATATGCTCTGCAATATTTGATACTTGCTGAAAGTTTTTAATTGTCATCTTCCCGGCTACGTTCAAATCATATTCTATTAATACACTTACATCCCTTTGCTGACCATTAGCAAAAGTCTCTACCAATGTATCTTCAATAGGTTGAATAACGATGCTAGATGCTCCTTTATGATCGTCTAAATAAATAGGCACACTTAACTCCCCTCCCAAAGTTTTGCGAAGGTTTTTGATGACTTTTTCGTATATATTATTTGTGTAATCAATCGGCATTATAATCTTCCAACAAATCCATATTTAACAGGCTGAACTCTTGTGCTTACCTCTGGATTACATTCTAGCTCAAATTCATCATTGGTTGTATATACACCTTCAGAGGCTAAAATCTCCATCCCATTACTCACACTATCCCAATTCCCGGTAAGAGTTTCACCATCTATATCCTTTACAATCTTTAATCCGCTACTATCTCCAGAGAAAACATCATAGGTAATTGAACTTGCTGATCCATAAGTAAGCGTACCGCCACTTGTTATTTTAATCTTTAACCGATCCCATGTAAATGGTCTACCTCTAACATCTAAAATTCTTCCTGTTGTACTTCCATTTAAACTAATCTCCCTAATAATACCAGCTAGTTTTTGAGGTGTTTCATCTTGCTCTAATACATATTGACCAGATCGAACTTTATCTAAATCTCCTGTGCCTTCATCATTGGTAACTCTTGCCCTTAATTGATTCGCTTTATCCAAATCATAAGGAGCTAACATATAATAACAAGCTAATGTTGCTGTATTAATTACAATGATCTCCGGGAATACGTTTCCCATTGCTGAATCTTTCTGTTTATAGATCGGAACTCCGACCATAGATCTAACCATATCACTAGCTCTTTTTATTGAATTGGATACATGAGTTGCAAAATCTGTACCGCTTTCAACTATAGAGCTGTTTAATGTATTTGCACTTCCACCACTTTGATATAGCTCTAGGAGATCGGTTGCACTTACATACCGATACTGATTATTAGATGATGGTTCATTTGTTGTTACTGTCATTTCTTGACCATCTACATATAGCTGGTCTACTGTTCCAGAATCGTATAAATAAAATAAATGAGATGTTCCAGATGCAACCCAATTAGAGTTAAGTATTCTTTTTGAATCATATTGATCTATTTCTGGAACAATATATCTCAAATCATCGGCCTCACAATATTGAAATTCACTCATGCTTTAAAATCTCCAAAGTTTACATCCAGAATTTCAAACTCTGCATTCTGGAGCCTGTTAATTATTTCTGCTATCTTATGGATTGTTTTCCCGTTTGGATCAACTACATCATAAATTTTTAATTCTTTAGCCAATTCAATAGCGTTGTCTATATTATCAAAGGAATTTTCTTGTGCAAAATCGTTACTCATAGCCTTTTCTAATCTTGTTTTTTTACGCTCCATTATCTTTTCCTCGGTTTATGTGGGCATTTTTTCATATTAGTTATCTTGTTATCCTTACTTTCAATACCGCAAAAAAATTCACCTCTATACTCTCCACAAAAACCACATCTTTTTTCTTTTATTGTACAGTATGAAAACATCAATCAAGCAACTCAAAATGAACTAAGTCATCAAAAGAATTATTCTTAGTGTTACCATCTCCATCCCAATCTCCACCATAACGAACATTTATTTCTAACTGTTTGGCTATCCCTCTAATCATTCCTCCCATATAATAAAATGTATCTCTATCATTCCAATCTATTTTTCCTTTCACAGTAGGATCATAAGGTGCTAAATCAACAGCCTTCCCTTCCATGTGCTTAGAATACTTAACTTTTGTCGCACCTTTTTTTAATAATTGCTCTTGTCTTTTAGCAGATCGCAAACCTTCAATGATAGTAACATCCATAATTTTAATTAATTCATCTAATATCATGATGATCCGATGATCTACACCTTTCAATCTTTCTCTTGATCTTTTACCAAATTTGTACATTATCCTAATCTCCTAGCTATTGACTCCGCCCACCTTCTACCGGGATTACCTCCCCATAAATCCCAAGCTACCGAAGCCTTGCTGTTTTTATCATTCCTTCGGTTTCTTCTTTCCGCTGGTGTATCATGTCTTGCGAAAAACGATTTCATTCTTTTGATTGTTTCTATCGGTATATTCTGGCCATTTGCTAATGATCTTGCTCTAGCAACTCCAACAGCAGTTCCACCTCTTCTAGAAATAGGAAGTTGCCTTCTTCTTTCCAATGCTTTTCTAGCAACGTTTTGTACACTCTTTGGAGGCATAGGCATACTTACTATCGCTTTTTCTTTTTTCTCTTCATTTTCGGCTTAATAGACCGCTTTTTTTTAGCTTTGCCATAATGATAAGGCATTAGTCTTTATCCATTTTTAATGCTTCTGCAAGTTCATCAGTTACCATGTCAACAATCTCTTTAGCCATCTCTTTTTGTTCCTTATCACCAAAACCCGGTTTATCTGGAAACTTACTTGCTATCTTTTCTGCTATCTTGTTTTCAAAGGCATCTGATTGCAATACTTTGACTTGACCTTCAAGAACTTGTTTAAATAGTTCTTTCAACCATTTTAATACTTTCTTTCCCATTACTTTTTCCCTTTTATATTTATGATTAAATAAATGATTGATAATGATGCGACTACGATCTGGAGTAACTCATGGATATGAGATAAACCGATTGCATAATTACCAAATGAGATTGCTGCTATTCTAAAACTATCCATGTTTTCCATGCCCATTTAATCTTCCGCTCATATATGAAACCTTTTCTGATAAATCAGAAACTTCCCTCATCATATCATTACGATAAGCAAGGGATGTTTCGTCTGATCTTCCAAATCTATCAATTAACTTTATAATGATCTGTTTTTGTTCATCTACTTCTTTAATAATCTCATCAATATGCTTTGTCTGTCCTTCGTTCTCAATCTTTAAATCCTCAAGACTTTTAGCTTGTTCGCTTGACCTTGCATTCATTGAATAAACAAGATAAAAAAACATAGATGCCACCAAAAGCACCATCCCACCTTCTTGATATAAAGCTAATGTATCAATCAATTTATCTTTACCTCTTCCAATCTTTGATGCTTATAGCACCAATTGCCATTATCGCTGATACGACCATGAAACCAATGAACAGTTGAATCAGCATCCATTATCTCGATAAAAACCGAATTTGAAACAGAATCCTCTGGAGCTAGTGGTAGGTTTGCGACTATCCATCCTTGACTTCCGCAACTTGTAAGCAACAGGAATATTATAAGAACTGCTGGTATTTTCATGGAGTACGATAAAATCCCCGTTATTTAGTTTCTTGATCTTGTTGTTCATCTTTTTCAATACTCGCTTTCAGAGCATCTAAAAAAGCCTGTTTGCCAAATCTTAATTGCTGAAGATTAAATTCAGAAGATTTTTCCTTTCTTTCTAAATCTGCAACATGGTTAATCATTAGCTTCTGTTCTTCAGATAACTCTGATTCTTTATAATCCTTATTAAATAAAGTAATTATCTTTTCTTGTGGTTTCTTTTCTTTTTTTGCCACGCTTGACTCCTATTTATTAAACTTCTTCAGCTTGTTTAGTTGCCCATGCTGATTTCACCTCATCTGTCCATATTGCACCAGCAAGAGCTTTTAATTCATCGCTTTCACCACTTACATCCATATCTGGTGATAAAACTCTTCTATGATATTTGTAAGAAAGTTCTTCACCATCTTCCATGATAGAAACTTTTGTACGAACATTGATATGTTTGTAAAAACCTCTTACTTCATAATCATCTTTTTCTACTTTAGTTAAAGCCATATTATTTTTCCTTTTTAATTATCCAATTAAGTTGAATGATATGTAATTACAAATCTTAATCTTTTGCCCGATAAATCTGCATTTGTTTGACTTGTTACTCCTCTTAATCTGAAAATAACACCATCTGAATAATTAACACAAGCTGTGTAAGATTGCGATGTACTTATATTTTGTTCTAAAACAGCACCACCAGCAGATGAACCTGTAGAATCAGCAGTAATAGGAAGAGTTAACCTTGCAAGACTTGTATTTGTCGTAGTTGGATAAGTTACAATTATACAAGCAGTTACTAAATTTCCTACTTTTATATATGTATTTTGTTCAATAGTCAAAGAAAGACCAGCATCACTTCCATCCGTAGCAGTCCACGTACCTTTTTCGAAATCATCCAGAGTATTTGCATCTGAACTTGCATTTGGAGAGGCTGGAAATTTTAATTGTCCAGCTTTTAGGTCTACAACCCCATTGCTGTCTATTCTCATTCTTTCAGCACTACCTGTTACAAGCCTTATATCTTCTGCTCTAATTCCCATTGGTTTTAAAGCACTTCCAGCGGCATTAGTAACTTGTAATCCAAAAACACCAGAACCAATTTCACCTATACCAGAATTAAATGAACCTCTTGCATCTGTGCTAATATTTATATCTAAAGTGCCTATAGGATCTACTCCAATTCCAATTTTAGATGCAAATGTAGCATTTCCACTTAAATCTAATGTTCCATTCATATCAATAGTAGTTGCATTGATTTCTATTTCTGTATCACTTACTAAATCTAAAACTCCATCCGCTGATTGATGTATATATGTCCCTGTATCTCCAAACTGAAGTTGATTTGTACTATTCATGCTTAAAGCATTTGTACTTATTTTAAATCCAACCTCTGTTGCACTATCTCCATCTGTTATTGCAACTAATGTTGTGCCATTTAATCCACCATCTGGAAGAGCTAATAATTGCTCATACGATGATGCTATACTTGATCCTGTTAAACTTGCCATATTATCCCCTTTCCATGAGATTATTTTGCACAGCTTTCTGTGCGGTTATTAATCGATAAAGTTCCACTTTCTATCTTCATCTTCAAATTTTGTTAACATATTCTCCCATTTAATCTTACCCATATACTCATCTGACATTGAACCAACACTCACCCCGGTTTCACCTACCATATCAGCAAAGGCTGCTCTTAAAGCTGAATTAACACTCGTACCAGATCCACCTTGTCCATTTGCCCATTCTTTCAACATCTTACCCAATGATCCAGAAAATCCTAATTCTTCTAAACCAACTCTGATTGAATCATTTAAACTTTTTGATCCAGATGTTATTCCAGCTATATCGCTGAAATATTCCCTCATGATTGTATTAAAACTTTTTTTTGTACCTAATGCCATTCTATTGTCCTTTAAGAGTTAGGGAGGGAATCAAAACTCCCTCCCCATTCTTAACTATTTAAGCTATTACCTGTGATAGGACTTCAACGCCCCAACCATCTATGATTTCTGTAACTCCCCAGAAACCAGAACCGATAATGTTATCACGAAGATAATTACCTTCACGATATATCTCGACTCTTAACATCTCACCAGCATAACCCATTCCCAAAGCACCGGGAACAAATACTCCACCTTTAACAGATGATGCTGTTCCACTACTTCCACCGTCATTATCAGTTACTGTGAACTCTGAAGAAGAATGCATATTGATACCAGCAATTTGACTTACAAATCCTGTTCTAGCTCCTTCATCTTGGACACCAGCTCCAGCAAATTGGGCCGCTGTTACCAAGTCATTATGGACTCCATAAGTTCCCCAGATTTGTCTTGGATCAAGAACCGCACTTGGCTGTCCTATCGCAGAATTTTGCTTTAATAAAGACAAAGCATCAAATAGGTTATCAACTGTTAAAGCTGCATTATTAGCACCAACAGCATTTGAGAAACCATCAAACAAAGCATTCAATAGAGCATCTGCTTTAGCTGATAAAGCATTTCCAATTAATGCACCTGTATTAGCTGCAATATCATCAGCATTAGATAATTTTGCTTCATCGTACATTGGAGCCATCACAGAATACATATCCAAAGTACAAGTCTTTTTTTCTGTATCCAATGCAGTTGAAGGTGTTACTGTACCTTCTGCTGTTGCTGCTACGTCTGCACTTGTGATCTTATCTGATCCAGCATTGTATGCTATAAATGTTATTTGATCTGCTTTCGGTTCACCTTTTACAGTTACTAGAGGCATTGTTACATTTGCTTCCGAAAACTTAATTACTGCTTCTGATTCGATGACTTCTAATAAGCCACCAGCGAAATCTCCGCTATCTCCAGCTGCCATTTCTATTATCCTTTTTTACCGAATATCGCATCCCAACGATTTTGAGAGATATGGCTGAATGTGCTTCTCAAGTCTTTGCACAATGGCACTTTCTCTTGACCAACACAAATTCTAAATCCATCTTCATAAGGTATCTTTTCACCATTGGAAACGTAGATATGCTCTCCATCTTTTGATATAGCAGATGCCACATTCCCGGTGTTCATACCCGTAGTTGGATTATGGTTAATTGAATCTAGATGCAAACGCTTCTTTGATTTTCGCATAAGAACCTTTGTCCAATTTACCTTTTGCCACATCTCTGGCTGCTTCTGTCAAAGAATTATATCCTTGATAACCAGAAACAGTTGAGTTGTCAACACTCGGAATATTTTTTGGTTTATTTATTAATTTATTATGAACTACTTTCATTTGACTATAGCTCATACCTTTAAAAGCTTCCCTATCTTCTTCTGGGAAGTCTGAAAGCATTCTATCAATCTCTACATTATCACGAGCTTTATACGATTCAAGTTCTGGAGTGATCTTATCAAGCTTGGCTTTGTTTTCTTCGTACAACATTTTCCATTCATCATTTTCAGCTAATTGTGCTTGACGATCTTCTTCCAATCTCTTCTCTAGCTCTGTGACTCTAGATTCTGCTTTCTGCAATCGTTCTTTCTTCTGCATGATTTCTCGCAGTAAATCACTATCTTGATTGCTAGATACTGATTCATTCTGGTTTTGAGTTACCAACTCTTGTTCATTATCTTGAACTATATTCTCGCTCATTATCTTGAGTCTCCTCTTTTATTTACCGATTTTAAAATTGATTGGCTTTTTAGTTGCTTCTTCAGCATTCTTTTCAATAAACCGATCAACTTCCTTTAAAATAAATCTTTGTATTTCTTTGCTTACAGGCATAGATGACTTCGTAACTACTCTCCCCATATCTGCATTCCATTGAATCTTCTGGGCATTTGTTCCAGACCATCCAATGATAACATTATCTTTTGTGAATCCTCTGGTTTGTAAGTTTCTCATCATATCCCCGGTTAATTGTAAATCAACCTTTGTTGAGGTAGATGATTGCCTCTTATACTTCTCAGCACCTTTTCTTGCCTTGTAGGTTGGCTTATATGGCTCAAACTTTCTTCCTTCGACATCTTTACCGCCTTTAGTAGTATGCACCCTTATTCGATCTGCTACCTCATCACCAACTCCTTTCCAGAATTGCTTAGTGAATGTTGGTATATCTCTTAATGTTTTAGCCACGTTGTTCTAACTGTTGTTGAGGTATTAATGGTGTTCTTTTAAATCCACCTTTATTATCAATAAAATCTTTAGCTTCTTTTGGATCAGTAAGCTCTCTAGATACTGATGTTTCTTTTGCCCACCTATGCCTACAATTAAATCCACCTCCATCAATAAATGCTCCCGGATACTGTGAATCAATCTGATCCCTTGTTAGACTTCCAGATGAAACCATCTTCAAACATATATCTCTGGTCTTTTGATCTATCGGACCTTGATAAACATAAGTAGAATTAGGAGGATCATTTACAGCCATTTCAGCAGTTACATTTCTTTCAAAAGTATTTAATGCTGTATTAGCAAGAGTCTCCGCTTGATCTGACCTTAAAACATTACCAAGCATACTCTGTGCAATCTCTCTTTCAGTTTTGCCTCCTATGATGCCTTTTACAGCCTCATCTATTACTTGCTCACCCATTAAACCAATCTGATTTCTAAAAGTTGCTTCATCCAATCGAACCAATGCTAATAATGTTTCTTCTGTTACTGCTCCTGTAAACTCCATTCCACTCAATACGCTTTGATAAGATGATATGTACTTATCTAATTCTTTCTGCAATCCAATCTGATTAAAAATATACTCATCAACATCTAAGGTACTAATCAATGATATAAACTCTGATCTAGTTAATGTTCTTTGTAGATCTAGAATATCCTCAACCATTTGAGCTTGAGCTTTTTGTAAAGCCTGTGCAAATTGTTCTGCTATTCTTTCTTTATCCACGAAGTGCCGATAACAATGGCGATTGAGGTGTTGGTTCTTCCTCTACCTCTGGTTCTAGTTCTTGCAATCTCATCTCTAATTCTTCATCGGTAATATCTTTATTGAAATGCCTATATAATTCTTTTTTATCCATAAGGCCATTATCCATCATGAATTGGAGTTTATCTTTCTCTACATTCCATTCTTCTGGGTAATCCGATTCAGAGAAATCAACTGCAAAGGATTCATCTAAGACTCTTCCTGTATGCACTTCGATCAACTTTCGATCAATAGCATATCTTTCTTCTTCAAAGTCTTGAAACATAGGGATGTCTGACTGTCTACTTTCTAGGTTTTCCATGTTAAGAATCTTCAATGCTTGGCCACTTGGTATCTGGCCTTGCTCTCCCCATCGTATTGATAAGGCATGATTTTGCCCTGTTACATTTAATAATTCTTTTACTCCAGAAATCATCTGATTAATATTAGAAGGAGGTGCAACGAAGGACATGGAACTATTTTCTGGGAGAGATATAAGACGATCTACTCCCCATTTTAGATTGGGAACTTCTTGATCTATCCCTGTAATAACAGGCGATACCATCTGATACCTAGTAGCCAACATAACTTCAGTAAATGCTATCGAGGCATGGAGTGAGGCCATAGAAACATCCATAGCATCATAAGGGAACATAATTCTTGAGATAGGGTTGAGAAGGTAGGGATTTAACATCTCTGGATTGCCCGGTATTGGGTAGATACGACCATTAATATCATATAGGAAATGCATTCCCGGTTCACCATCTCTAGCTTCGGACCAGAATACAAACTCTCTATCACCTCTAGCATTTTTACCACGCTCATACGAATAACCATAAGGCTCTAGCTCACCCTCATAATAATATTCTCTTACATTGGGAAGTATATGATATTCGATCTTTTGCTTTCTGTCATTCCATACTGATTTGATATGGATTGTACCTAATAACCACGCTAACTCTGATGCTATCCTTGATGATGAATTAAGATGATGTGTATAGGATAGATATTCTTCTGCTAGTTCACCACCTACAAATCTTTTTGCTGGTGCTTTGTATAACATCATTCTAGCTCTAGCAAAGCGAGAAACAATCTTCCCTAATGGTAATGGAGGTATCTGACTTAATGAGGTACCGGGAAAGTAATCTTTCACATACTCCTCAATGTCTCTATTGTAATAGAAATCCAATCCCATTTGCCTACGCTTATAATCTTCTCTTAATACAATATCTTCTGCATTCTTAATGCTTTCAAATACTGCTTTACTTCCCATGTCCGGGATTGTTATCATATCATAATACTGCATCAGTTTACCGCCTTATCTTTAAGGCTTGATATATACCATAATAACTCACGATTTTTCTTCATCTGTTTATCCTGTAACCTTACTCCATCTATATGAAGTGAAAATATCGCTCCCAACGCTCCCAACAAGACACCGCATATAAACTCTACCATTCCACACTAACAGGCTTTCTGCTAATTATTGGATGTCTGTAACTAATGTAATACGAACAAGCATCAAGCATATGAGTAAGAGCTATATCACTCTTATCAATCTTTCCATCTCTTGATCTTTGTACCTGTTCTAAATCTTTTATCAAATATGTACACTTCGGATCAACTGTCATTCTGATTCTACCATTGGCATCTTTTAACATACGATTCAAAGCATTCAATCTATCTATGATCGGAGGATTCGCTTTCTTTGATATAACATGAAAAGATAAATCTTTTAAAATTTGGTGATCTGATCTATGGCTTGTTGTTGATCTGGCCGATCCAGCACTATCCGGGTACACAGAAATATTTGGTGCAATCTTCCTCATTTCTTTGGCCATCTCTTCAGTATTACTGTTTGTTTGCCTTATCTCATCAAAATAATGAATTGTGCCATCTGTATATTCACACCCAAGAACTGCACTCATATAATCAACATTGAAATCCATTCCCCAGAATAAATTTCTAGATAGTTGGTTTGCTTTCTTTACATGGGTATTGCGATCAAAGTTATAGGCTGCTCTGTTTCCTGTTGTTTCAAATGATGCTAGGAACTCTGTTTTAAAAGCTCTTTCATCCATCATTGATTTAGCTTTCTTAATTTCTTCTTCTGGTACATATCCACCATCTACAGTAGTATATTGCCATGACTTCCAATCATCATCTTTACCTTGCCCTCTAAGGTAAGCATCGTATAAGTGATCGTATCCATTAGGTGTACCAATAAAGAAAGCATCTCCATTTGTTGTAGTTAACATAGGATAAACTATTTCATCCCAAACATGAGGCTTTATATATGAATACTCTTCCATCACTACCATATCAAGACCAGCACCACGAAGGTTATTCTCTTGCTCTGCTCCTTTAATAGCTACCTCTGCATCATTCGGTAACTTAACAGCTAATTCAGATTCATTAATCTGGCACTTGTAATCTCTAAACACTTGTCGCATTAGCTTCCATGTTGTTGATTTGCCTTGCCTGTATGTTGGTGTAATGATCCACCTTCTCTCTCCTTCTTCTATCTTTCTTGATAGTAACCATATTAATGACAGATGAGATTTCCCGAATCTTCTTCCAGCTACCAGAACTTTTCTTTTCGCTGAATGCTGAACAATCTCTCTTCTTATTTGATCTATTTTCCAATTAACCAAATACTCTTTGCATCAAACTTTTAGGAACTTTTTTACCAGCTTTATATAGCCTTTGCATCCTTGCCAAGTCTCTCCCTCTTTGTGAACGTTTGCTCCCTTTAACGCCAGAAAGATATTTCTTTGGCACACTCTTATAAGTTTTATCTTTTGCTACTTTGCGAATCTTCATGATCCTACTTTCCTCATGGCTATCCTATGAGACTCTGTAAATGATTTTCCTTTCTTCATCGCAGAAACCATAGCTCTTAAATGTTTTACACTATGATGCCTTGAATGCCTAGCCATAGCTGTCATCTGTCTCTTATTCAATCCTCCTATATCTACGCCTTTTACTCTCATCTTCTTCTTTTTCTTTCCATCCTTGCTAGGTCTGGATCATGTTTAATCTTCTTCCTACCTTTAGCAATCTTAATAAATGAATTAACTCTTGCACTTGCCCAGCTTGATGGTGTTTGTCCCGGTCTTGTTCCAGAACCTACAGCTGCACCTAATCCTCTACGATATACTTTGAATAATGATGTAGGTCTTATTTTGTTTTTCCTTGCTAATGCTGTCAATCTTTTTTTTTACTGATGCTGATAGTGTTGCCATTAATCAATGCTTAAAATTTGTATTGGTTCGGTCTTAAAACTTAACTCCCTATGCTCTTTGCTTCTTCCTTCTGTTCTATCTGCTAACTCTTTGGCTGCCTGTACATTCCCATCCATAGCCTGTTTTATTTGTCCTATAATTACTGCATGGCGAAATGATTTATCCGCTTCAATGTTCAATCTTTTTGTACTTCCATCTGTCATTTTCATCTTTATATTAATCTCACTAGAATCAAGCAAGTCATTAGCTACATCCGCCCATGCTTCACCTTTCTTTGGTCTACCTTTTGGATTACCAGATTGACCGGGTTTCCATCCCTTACCTTTGAGGTTATCAATTCGGTTGAACTTAGATTGCTTATCAACCTTCGACACGCTCAACTCTTTTTGCTTTCTTTCCTGTAAACTCTTCCCATCTTTTTACTATTACATCACAGTAATGTGGATCAAGCTCCATACCATAACATATACGATTAGTTTTTTCACAGGCTATTAAAGTGGAGCCAGAGCCAAGAAATACATCTAATACTTTGTTTTTATTATCACTACTAATTTTTAAATAAAATGATATTGATTCTACTTTTTTTTGTGTTGGATGAATAGTATTTAAATTATGCTCTGTTATAACATTATCATTTAAAGCATAATATTTTTTAAGATAACCATTACCTTTATACCTGTTATCTTTTAATGTTGTATCTGAAACATTTAAAACATTTCCATTATGCTTTTTAATACCATTATATTGAGTAAAATAACAGACTTCATAATTAGAACTAAAATAGCCTTTAGGATATGGCTGTGTTTGATTAGTAATTGGAAATATTAATAAATTAAATTGCTTATAATATTTATTTAATATATTTAATGAAGTTTCTGTATTTTTAGAACCAAAAAAAATATAAATATGAGTTTTGTTTTTTAAATATTTATTTATTAATGGAATAAAATTTTTATACACATCTAAATCATTATCATTTAATATTTTCCCTTTTTTATTGTTTACATTTATTCCATAAGGTGGATCAGTAAACACCATATCAGCTTTCTTTCCATCCATCAACATATCAACATCTTCTTTCTTGGTTGCATCCCCACATAATAACCTATGATCTCCTAATAACCATAGATCGCCTTGCTTTGTTATGGCTTCTTCTACTTCTGGAATCTCATCATCTTCAATCAAACCTTGCTCTGGTTCTTCTTCATAGAATTGTAACTCATCATCTGTAAATCCCCAATCCATAAGCTCACCTACATCAAAATAATTAGCTAATGAATCGTAATCCCATTCACCTACATTTTTATTGAGTCTTATGTTTAGTTCTTTTTCTTGGTCTATACTTAGATCAACTTCAACACATGGAATCTTATCTATTCCTAATTCCTTTGCGATCCTCAACCTTTGATGACCACCAACCAGAATATTTTTTCTTTCTTTGTTCTTATTTACAATAAGAGGATCAACTAAGCCAAATCTTTTGATCGAGTCTTTTAATTGAGAATGCTGATCTTTGGTAAGTTGGCGAGGGTTATACTCGGCCATTATTATTTGATTTGGTTTGTAGTATTCTACTGTCATATTTTTTAAATAGTTGCCCGGACAACTGCGATTTATTCCTGTCTATCGCCCTCATAAATATCATCTTTTTCAGCGAGTGAGGTTAAATCGTACCTCTACTATTACATAATAATACAAACAAAAATATGAAAAAACGCTTTGTATGTATTTGGTTTTATTACATTTGTTATTCTACAAAATTTTTATAATTCAAAATCCAGATCAATTAATTTATCTATGGCTCTATCATGATAATTCTGTACAGCTTGGTAAGAGATTCCATAGTTATCCGCAACTTGTTGTAAGTCTCTTATCCCTAGATAATATATTGCATCAAAGACATCATTCTCTCTTCTACTAAAAAGAGTTACTGATCTCCTTCCAACAATAAATGCTATCATCTCTTTCTTTTTTATTTCTCTTTCTTCTCTCTTTCTTTCATACTCATCCTCATTCTTTCCGCACATTGGACAAGGTTCGGTATGTGGTTGCATAGTTTATCCTTATGGTTTTAAATACCTATTAATTAAAAACATTACATAATGAACCACCATTAAAAAAAGCAATCCATTTAATAAATATTCTGATATGTCCAAGATCATCATCTTTCCACCTCCGTTAAAATCATATGAAGTAAACAATTATTCTTATCTACATCTTTTTCAATTCGATGCAATCTCCATAACATACTTAAATTTAATAATAATACCATTAGCATAGTAAATTCCCAATAAGGAAAATACT
>Ga0181395_1000164_pt1 | contig 26594 bp, 27 predicted proteins | sample 18SPOviralmetaG_FD_130124 | JGI IMG/M metagenome (GOLD analysis project Ga0181395, IMG submission 130124) | Marine viral communities from the oligotrophic San Pedro Time Series (SPOT) site, San Pedro Channel, CA, USA - 18 SPOT_SRF_2010-12-16 | ecosystem: Environmental > Aquatic > Marine > Strait...
TGTAATTCATATGGAATAGAATCAGTATGGGGATTGGGAGATAAGATTCAATCTTCATCGTGGTTATTAGAAAAATATTTAAATATCGCGGAATAATGAACATAGAACAATTAGTAAATGATTATCCGAATGATATGGAACTTGGAAAAATAGTAAGAGAGCTATATCTTAAAGGAATTCAATACAGAGAAGAGCTCTCTGAAAAAATGAAAGATGCCAAAATCTTCGAATCACCAGATGGAGGTAGAACAATATATGTTAGAGGTTGGGGAGAACCAACTTCAACAAGAAAAAAAGTTACAAAACAATTAAATCTATTTAATGAAACTAATAAAGAATCCAAATAAATTAAGAAAACCATTGGAAAAAAAACCAATGAGTCAAGAAGAGATTGATAAAGTATCAACTATTCTTCTAAAAGAATTAACAAAACATGGAGGTATTGGGTTATCTGCAAATCAAATTGGTTTGGATGTATGTGCCTGTGTAATCAATGTTAAAGAACCTTTGGTGTTAATAAATCCAAAAGTAACAGAAGTATCAGAAGGTACAGTTGCTTATGTGGAACAATGTTTATCATTGGATAAAACAATGAGAAAACCAGTTAAAACAGTAAGACATAAATCATTCACAGTTGAAACAGATAATTTAGGAACAGTTATATTCTCACCTGATTCAGAAACAGGTACATGGGAAAATTCAGATGAATTCTTTTCAGATGAAGGATTGTTAGAATGTGTATGTGCTCAACATGAGATAGACCATCTTCATGGAATATTAATCACAGACCCGATTAGAAGATATACAGAAACAATCACAAGAGGAAAGAAATATGGTAGAAACGAAAGGGTAATGGTAAAATTATCTGATGGTTCTACTCAATTTATGAAATACAAAAAGGCACAGTCATTACTTGAAAGTGGTGCAGAAATCTTATAATTTATTTAAAAATGGGAAAACTTATATTTAATTATACCGACAAAGAGTTATTGGAAGTACAAAGAGAAGCTTCAAAAATAGAATTCGAAGTACCAGATGATATGAATATATCCGAATTCAAAGTTATGTGTGTGAGATTAGCTTCGGCTATGGGGTATCACGAAAATTCAATTAAAAAATCATTCGGAGATTTGGTTTTTGGTAATGATGAACCAAACAGTATAAAGGAATTATTAGATGAGCTTAATATCAAAAAAAGTTATTCAGAATCTAAATAACAGAATACTAACGCAAAGTATTATAATGCAAAATCTTGTAGATATAATACTTGAAAATGGGTTAATATCTGAAGAAGATTTGGAACAAAGAATTAAAAAAGACGTAGACGAGCTTACTAAAACCTTGGATAGTTTACAAAAAAACTCCTCTGATGATACAAATTATTCAGAAGAGCTGGAGGGTTTTTATTTCGGACCCGTTGGTGAGGCTTAAAAGTTTTTACCAATTTATTTGGAAATATCGAAAATTTTTCGTATATTTGTATAAAAGAAGTAAGTTAATCAAAAGGAGTAATCCCTATGAGAAAACAAATTATATTTACATTGATAGTTTCATTACTATCATTTGGAATGATAGATTCCGCGGTTGGTGATAAAACACCAGATAAGACTCTTGAACAGATGATTCAAGAAGAAGAACTCAGAGAGTTAGAATTAAAAAGACTTGAAGAGGAAAAAATTAAAAAATATCATGAAGATGAACTTAATAGATTCTTAAATGATATAGGACACAGAGAAAGTGGTAACAGATATGATATCACAAATACTTGGGGATATATGGGAAGATTTCAATTCGGCAAATCAACATTAAAAGGTTTAGGATTTAAAGTTTCTAAAACCGAATTTCTTAATAATCCACAACTACAAGATTCAGCAATGATGGCTTTATTAAATCACAACAAAGAAAAATTACAAAATTATATTGATATTTACGATGGTAAAACTATCAATGGTATGTATGTTTCTGAAAGTGGTATATTAGCAGCTGCTCATCTTGGAGGACAAGGTTCTGTAAAAAGGTATTTCAGAAAAGGTAAAGTATTTTCTGATGCCTATGGTACAAAAATAACATCGTATATGAAACAGTTTAGTGGATACGATATAAAATTAAATTAATATGTTAGAAATATTTACAACCTATAATATTATTATAGGAGTTTCTGCAATTGCCAATATTGTTTTATTGGTAGGGGTTAGAAATTTATTAAAACAAAATGAACAACTCGAAGATAGACTTGTTGAAACAATTGGTTCGATTAGATTTAGAATCTCTGAATCATTAAAAGAAATGAGAAGATTGGATACCAAACAAGCATTTGAAAAAGATGATGAAGTTGGAGTTACTTTCGGTGAATTAAAAAAGATAGTAGAAGAGTTAAATAATCAGATATAAATTATGCCAAGACCAAGAAGAAAGAAATCCAAAATATATTTTGGAACACCTGCTCAGGAAGCTATAGTAGAGTACAACAAATGTAATGACCCCAAGAAACGGTCTAAAATTTATGAAGAACGAATTAAGTACCCATTTGAAAAATTAGCAGAGAATGTTATAAATACATTTAAGTTTACTTACTTCGATGTACCGAAGAAGGATATTCAAACAGAAGTAGTTTCTACAATGGTGGAGAAGATGCATATGTTTAAAGAAGGTAAGGGTAGAGCCTTTTCTTACTTTACTATTATTGCAAAGAACCATTTGATTTTAAAGAATAATGGTAACTACAAAAGATGGAAACAAAATGCACTTCTTTCAGAAATGCCAGAAACTTGGAATCCTGAAAATGATTTTTATGAATCTCAAGAGAATGATGAATTTAAAGATTTTAAACAAATCATGTTAGAGTATTGGGATAATCACTTAACTCAAATTTTTAATAAGAAAAGAGATATTCAAATAGCAGATGCAGTATTAGAATTATTTAGAAGAAGTGAACATATAGAAAACTTTAATAAAAAACATTTGTATCTTCTTATAAGGGAAATGACTGATTGTAAAACTCACTACATTACCAAAGTTGTAAATGTAATGAAAACACATCAAAAGAAAATGTTAAACGAATACTTAGAAACAGGTCAATTTAACGATATCCAACAAGAGTTTTGGGATAACGAAAATTATTAAATTAAAATGTCAAAAGGTTACATATTAGGAATTAGTTGTGGATATCACGATAGTGCAGCTGCTTTAATCAAAGATGGTAAAGTTCTTGGTGCAGTTGAAGAAGAAAGATTCACAGGTATAAAACATGATTCCTCATTTCCAATAGAAACCATAAAGTGGTTGTATTCTGAATTTAGAATTGAAAAGGATGATATCGATGCCATTTGTTTTTATGAAAACCCAAACTTAAAATTAGATAGAATTGATAAGAGTACAAGAAGAGGTGGTGTTCTAAATTATTTTAAAAGAAAAAAAATTCTTAATAGAAATGAAAAAGAGTATAAAAAATTAGATACTTTAATAAATTCTATAAAGGGTAATAATACTAAAATAATTTATGGTGACCATCACTTATCTCATGTTGCTTATTCATATTATACATCAAACTTTGATAGAGCAACAATACTTTCAGTAGATGGAGTTGGTGAATGGGAAACAACTTCAATGTATTATGGAGAGGGAAATCGTTTAGTAAAAATAGGAACTGTAAACTTTCCACATTCATTAGGAATGTTATATTCATCTTTTACTGCATTCTTAGGATTCAAACCAAACGAAGGTGAGTACAAGGTAATGGGATTGGCACCATATGGAGATTCTACGAAATATGAAAAACAATTTTCAAAACTAATTTATCCAAAAGGAGATTCATATGAAATCAATATGAGTTACTTTACTTATGATTATTCTGATGAGATTATGTTTAATGAAAAACTCAGTAGGTTATTTAAAATAGTAAATAGATTACCAGAAGATGAACTTACACAAGAACATAAGGATATAGCGGCAGGATTACAATCTACTTACGAAAAAATATTTTTTCATTTACTAAATAACCTTTATGTAAAAAAACAAACACATAACTTATGTTTGAGTGGTGGTTGTGCATATAATGGAACGGCTAATGGTAAGATATTAAAAAACACAAACTTCAACAGAGTTTATATTCCACCAGCTCCATCTGATGCTGGTTCTGCTATTGGATGTGCATTACATTATCATTATTCTACAAATTTAAAATCCAACAGAATAGATAATTCATATCCTTATCTTGGTCCTCACTACACAAATGATGATGTAGAAAAAGTATTAAAAGAATTTGAAAATGATGTTTGGTTTACAAAGAAATTACACTCTGAAATTATAGATGATATTGCACAAGAAATAACAGAAGGAAATGTTGTTGGTTGGTTTCAAGGTAGAATGGAATTTGGTGCAAGAGCATTAGGTAATCGTTCTATACTCGCCAACCCAAGAGACCCTCAGATGAAATCAAGAGTAAATAGAGTTATTAAAAAACGAGAAGGATTCAGGCCATTTGCCCCAATAGTAAAACTCGAAGAACAACTTAAGTATTTTGATTATACTGAATCAGTTCCTTATATGAATCAAGTTATACAAGTTAGAAAAGAATATCAAAAAGATTTACCAGCTATTACTCATATAGATGGTTCAGCTAGAATACAATCTTTAGGAAATTCGGGACATTCACTAATGTATAAGTTGTTAAACAAGTTACAATCTATAAATGGTTATCCTATTGTTTTAAATACTTCTTTTAACTTAAAAGACCAAACAATGGTATTAGACCCCAAATCAGCTATTCAAACATTTCTAAATTGTGAAATGGATACTCTTGTGATTCACAACTACATCTTAAAAAAGAAAATACTTTAAGTCATTTCGAGGGGTTTTTTTATTGACACCCATTATTGTTTACTCATTGGGTGTTAAAATCAAAACCATACTTTTTATTTCATATATACAATAGTTATTTGTGGACAAGTCCGATGTTTTGGAATATGGAAAAGTTATTTTCTTTAAATAAAAACAAAGGAGAACTATATGGAATTTTTGAAAAAAGTTGGCTCATGGGCTGACGAACTAACAAAAATCGGTATTAGTATCATCGCCTTGGGAGTTGTACTTGAAGTATTATTCAAAGGTGCAGAAATCCCATTTTGGCCAGAGGTATCAGTAGTTGATAACATCATGGGCATTTTAGGAGGTCTGAGTGCTGAAGGTCTATTAGGACTGGTTGGTGCTTTCGTACTATATCATATAATTAAGAAGTAGTAAATACTTTTTAATTCCATAACGCGTTAACAATTTAAAACCTCTCTTCGGAGAGGTTTTTTATTTTACCATATTTATATACAACATAATATGGTATAATCATGAGTACAAATTTTGAATTATTTCCTGGTAAAGATTTAAGTGGATTGTTTAAGGATATCTACGATAACCAACAGAATAAAAAACAAAGAATCTCAGAATTAATTTCTGAAATGAAAAAGGTAATTAGACATTCTGGTGATATGGCAGTGATTGGGCCAATCATAAAAGATTTAGTTGATACTTCAGTAAGAAACGATGAATCACTAATTAAGATGGCCTCTATTGCACAAAGAATGATTGCATCTAAGGATAAGGTAGAAGGTGATACAGGATTCCTATCGGATGATGAAAAGGAACAACTTCTAAAACAATTAGATGAAACAATTGCTGAAGTTGCAGATGAACAAGATTTAAAGGTTGATGAACTTACAAACGAAATAGAAGAACTTAAACAAAAGGTATCTAAGTAATGGGTAGAACTTCAATATCAAATAGTAGTTTTTATTCTAATAAAGGAAAGAAACTTTATGAAGGAGCTAATTCAAGAGTTGGTACAGTTATATTTGTACACCTTGATGATTCTGAAGCAGAACCATTAGAACTGCCAAGTGATTTAACAGATAAAGTACATGATAAACAATTTGTAATTGGATATTGTAAAATTGTACAAAGAGGTGAATCTACTTATAATGTAAATAATATACCAGAATATCCACCATCAAATCCTGATGAGGGAATCCCACTACTTGGAGAAACTGTTCAGTTGGTAGAAGTGGGAGGTAAACTTGCTTATAAGAGAATTCCAAATATAAATTTAAATGCTGGTAATGCTGTTGAAGATGCATTATTAAGAGGATTGCCTGATGAGGAATCTGGAGGTGGTAGTAAAGATTATTCAACCACATCACAAACAGGTACGGCTAACTCTTCTGATGAAGGAGATAGAACAACTAAGTTCGGTGAGTATTTTGAAAAGAATCAAATAAACCCATTACGATTATATGAAGGTGATAAATTAATTCAATCTCGATTTGGACAATCGATTAGATTTAGTGGATATAATAATGATGAAAACATTTTAGCTCCTACTATAATAATTAGAAATAAACAAAATCCAAAATCATTTGATGAGTTAAAAGAGTATCAACATACTGAAGAAGATATTGTTGAAGATGGTTCTACTATAGCAATAACAAGTGGAGAGTACTTATTAAACTTTGTACCAGGAACAGAAGATTCACCATTTGATACCGAACCAATATATCACACTCCACCTGATGAACTAAAAGGTACAGACCAAGTATTGGTTAATAGTGGTAGAATTATTTTATCAGCAAAAGATTCTGAAATGATATTTTACTCTAAGGGAGATTATTCATTTATATCTGATGGTAAACTTACAATTGATAATGGTAATGATGGTGCTTCAATTGATTTGAATGGTGATTTATTGATTACTACCAATGATAATGATATGAAGTTTTTGGCCAGTAGTGGAGAAATTTACCTTAACACAGAATCGGATGAACAACCATTAGTAAGAGGACAGGTTTTAGTTGATTTACTAAAAGACCTTTGTTCAGAACTTCAGAAAGAAATACATCCAACACCAGCAGGACCATCAGCTCCACCATCAAACGCATCAGCATATGCAGGAATATCGAATAAGTTAGATACTATTTTATCTACATTAAACTTTACGGAGTAAACTAATGTCATTTGCTTTATTTAAATCAAATATGTTTATGTACATGAATCGACCTGAAGGTATAGATTCATATAAAGACTTTGCGAAAAAAATTACCGATGAATATGATATAGCGGCTCGTAGTGGAATGCAAACTATAAACAATATCCCACTTTCTAGTCCGAACAAATCTTTAATGAAGATTTTGGTAACACTAGCTTGTGCTAAAGCACTAAGTAAGAAAAGTGGTTATCATAATTTTATAGATGATATTGGAAAGGGATGTGTTGGTTATTGGACAGGTGCAACACTATTGACAGGAATACCACCAATTATACCATCAATTGGTGCAATACAAAATATAACATCAACCGCTGCCTTTACTTTAAACCCTGGTACTTGGACACCGGTCGGCCCACTAATACCTACTACTGATATTAATATGTTTTTGGATAGATTGATAATGGCAATGCAAATGCATCTTACAACAGTTAGTGGATTATACATAACAATATCAATGTATCCAGGATTCCCACTTATACCACCTGCACCTGGTATCTTAACTTGGACGGGATTTACAATACCATAAAATTGATAATAATATATTTATATTAAGATAAACTAAATTAAATAAAATGGATTCAAAACAATTAGTAAAAGTTATCAAAACCATTGTTGAGGCAGAAGTTGCTAAAAAACATGAGAGGTTTCTTACTAAAACCTTTCCAAAGATATTGGAAGAGGAAGTTAAGAAACGATTAGCAGAGGAGAAGGGAGGTGTAGTCAGCGTTCCCTCTACGCAAGTTCCACAGTTAGTGAATGAGGTAGACCCATTTGAACAGGCAGAACTTGCATTACAGGAACAAAGACAAGCACCAAAAAAACAATTTACTAAAAATTCTGTTTTAAATGAAGTATTGAATAATACAAAACCATTTACAAAAGAACAGAGACAAGGTGGAGCTGGTGGTACTAAATCTGTATTAGATAAGTTACCCCAACAACCTATCCAAGAAAGTATGGATAAAACAGTTACCTTTACAGAACAAGGTGCTGGTGCTGGAGTGGAAGGTATGAGAGCAAATATGGCTGCACAAATGGGTTATGGTAGTGTAAACCAAGGTAGTGTTAGTAAAACAGGCCTTGGAGTAAAAACAGGATTACCTGGTTTAGATAGAATTTTAAACAGAGATAATTCCGAACTTGTAAAAAAGTTTAAGAGATAATGGTAAGTGGATTGATTATAGTGGTAATGGGAATTATTTTAATAATCACTATAATCCAAAACTTATTTAAATAGGAGAAATGATATGGCATATGTAATCGGTAGAAAGGTACTGAAAGATACAGAAGATTTTGATTCTTTTGCATATGGTATTACATTGCCTATAAAGAATGGTGAAACTGGATTTTTTGAACAAGCATTTACTTCTTATGAACAAGCTAAATCAAATTTAAAGAATCTTTTACTTACTAAAAAAGGTGAGAGAATAATGCAACCAAACTTCGGAACAGGATTACAATCTTTATTATTTGAACAGATTGATGATACTTTTGAACAAAAGATACAAGAAACAATAACCAAAAATGTTAATTATTGGTTACCATATATTTCTATTAAAAATATTGATGTAGAAATGACAAACGAATTGAAAGACCAAAATAGGGTAAACTTAAGTTTAGAGTTTACTGTTGGTAATCAAATTGATTTACAAGAATTAACATTTACAGTACAAGGAACAAATTAAGATGGCATTAAATTCAGCAAACTTTAAAAGTAATAACGGAAGAAATATAAAATATCTTGCTAAAGATTTCTCTCAATTTAGAGGAAACTTAATTGAGTACGCTAAAACATATTTCCCAAAAAGTTATTCTGATTTTAATGAAACATCACCAGGTATGATGTTCATAGAAATGGCTTCGTATGTTGGTGATATTCTTTCTTACTATACAGATGATTCTTTAAAAGAATCTTTAATGTTATATGCAGAAGATAAAGAAAATGTTATAGCATTAGCACAATACTTAGGATATAAACCGAAAACAACTTCACCCGCTTTATGTGAAGTAACTGTTTATCAGTTAGTACCATCTACTGGAACAGGAGAAGAAAACAGACCCGATTCTGATTTTTACTTAAGAATAAAAGAAGGTATGGTAATCGAATCTTCCAAAACAAGTACTCAATTTAGAACAAGTGAGTTGGTAGATTTTAATGATGAAACTGATAGAGAGATTACAATATATGAAAGAGATTCTGGTGGTGAACCTACTCAATATCTTATAAAGAAAAAAGTAAATGCATTATCTGCAGAGTTAAGAGAAGTATCTTTTAATTTTGGTAGTACACCAAATAACTTTTCAAAATTAGAAATAGCAGATACAAATGTAATTGATATTTACGATGTAAGAGATTCAAATGGTAATAAGTGGTATCAAGTACCTTACCTTGCACAAGAAATGGTATATGTTGATTATCCTATATCAGAACAAAAAGATAAAGACCTTTCACAATTTAAAGATTCAGTATCAAATGTTTTACAATTAGTTAAAACATCGAGAAGATTCACTACAAAAGTAAATGGTGATAATACAACAACAATAGTATTTGGTGGAGGTACTTCAACTAATGATGAAACACTAATTCCTAATTTTAAAAATGTAGGATTGGGGTTAAACTCATCTATTGATAGATTGGGTTCTTCATTTGACCCATCAAACTTTTTAAAAACAAAAACATATGGACAGGCACCGACTGGAGAATTTACTGTTTCATATTTAATTGGTGGTGGAGTAGAATCAAATGTTGGTAAGGGTGAACTTACAACTATTCAAAGAATAGAATTTGATGATGATGTAAAAACATTTGTAGGAGATGATTTAACTTTATATAACAGAATGAAATCTTCTGTTGCGGTTGATAATGAAATGCCAGCAACTGGTGGTAGAGGTTCTGAAACTATCGATGAGATTAGAGAAAACTCACTTGCAAACTTCGGTTCACAAAATAGAGCAGTAACAAGAAAAGATTATGTTGTAAGAGCACTTTCATTACCTCCAAAGTTTGGTGGTGTTGCTAAAGCTTATTGTGCACCAGATGGTGAGTTAGATAATAATTCACCAAGTTCAATATTAAATAATCCTGATTCTCTTGAAGAATTTGCAGGATTGGTACAATCATTAAAAGAATCAAACTCAACTGAACAAGAAATAAAAGATGAGGTTAGAACATTCTTATCTGGTAAGAAAAATAATATTAATGAAAAGAATAATCCATTTGCTATTAACTTATATGTTCTTGGATATAATTCAAGTAAGTATCTAACATCTTTAAACAGAGCTGTAAAAGAAAACTTGAAAACATACTTAAGTGAATATAGATTACTAACAGATGGTATAAACTTAATTGATGGATTTGTTATCAACATAGGATTGGATTTTGAAATAAGAGTTTATGGTGGATATAATAAAAGAGAAGTTTTAACAAAATGTATCAATGGATTAAAAGAATATTTTAATATAGATAATTGGACATTCAATATGCCTATTAACATTTCAGAAGTTGAAATCTTAATAGCAAATGTAGAAGGAGTTCAATCAGTACCTAAATGTGAAATTATTAATAAATGTTTAGGACAGTACTCTGAACATTCGTATGATATACAAGGAGCAACAAAAGGTAAGATGGTGTATCCATCATTAGACCCTTCTGTTTTCGAAGTTAAATTTCCTAACAAGGATATAAAAGGGAGGGTTGTATAATGTATTACTTTTTAACAGCATCAAAAGATTCAACAATCTATTTACAACAACCAACACAGAATACAGGTTTAGATGAAATATTAGAAGTATCTAAAACTTACTATGGTAGTTTGAAAGATATTGCTCATAGTTTAATTAAGTTTGAAACTACTCCACTTTCTCAATCAATATCAAGTGGTGAGGTAACAATGACTTCAGCTGAATTAATTCTTCGTGAATGTGAAACATCAGAAATACCAGTTGATTACACGATATATGCATATGCAGTAACACAATCGTGGGATATGGGAATTGGAACAAGGTTTGATGAAATATCTACTGATGGTGTATCTTGGAACTCGGTAAGAACAGGACAGAATTGGTTATCACTTAATAATCATTCATCTGATACAACTGGTTCTTTCAATGGTAAAGGAGGAACATGGTTCACAGGTTCATATTCAACACAATCTTTTTCATATGAATCAGCTGATATCGAAATGGATATCAAAGGTACTATGGATGAGTGGGTTGGTGGAACATTACCAAATGAAGGATTTATATTAAAGTACACATCATCTTTAGAAAATGATACTGAAGATTATGGTCAATTAAAGTTCTTTTCAAAAGAAACAAATACAATATACCAACCTAAAGTTAGAATTGGTTGGGATGATTCATCTTTCTCTACTGGTTCTTTAACAGAATTAACTTCGGATGATATCATAGTAACATTTAAAAGATTGAAGAGTAGATATAAACTAGCAAGTAAACCTACGATTAGAGTTTATGGAAGAGAAAAATATCCTCTTAAAACATACACCAATACATTTTCTTATCAAGATGTAAAATATTTACCATCAACAACACATTATCAAATTAGAGATGTTGTAACAGATGAGATAATTGTACCATTCTCAAACTTTACAAAAGTAAGTTGTGATTCGAGTGGTAACTACTTTAAATTAAATTTAACAAATTGGGAATATAATAGAGATTATTATATTGAAATAAAAGTAAATAGAAGTGGTGTTATAGAATATTTTAAAGATAAAGATTTAACATTTACAGTAGAGAAATAACATGAGTTTACGAGATAAGTTTAGAATAGATGAACTTGTTAAAAAGGGTTCAAAGGCTATTAAGAGAGATTCCTCTGATAAAATTCGTGTGCTCAAAAAAGATGGTAAGGAAGTAAAACCAAGTCAAATAAAATTAAAACCATCAAAACCATATGGTCAAGAACCAATTAGAGGTAAGATTAAAGAACCTAAATTAAAAAGTGATTTAATAGAACCAATTGAAGAAGAAAACATTGAACAAACTTCTTTTAGTGGAGAAACTTCTTCTACACTTGAAAGACCTTATTATAATGAAGAAGAATTAAAAAAGGCTGTTGATATTGAAGTTGATGAGTTAATCAAAGAAGAAAAACCATCAAAAGGTAGATATATTAAATATGATAAGTATGAGACAAAGTTAGATGAGATACAAAATCTTAACGAACAAATTCGTAGACTTGAACTAACAAACGCTGAATACTTAAGAGATATAGCAACTTTAGAAACTAATGTAAATAGTTTAGAAAGTGAAGTTCGTTCAGCACAAGAACAATTAAGAACCTCTCAGGCAGAATTTGAAGCTTTAAAAAATAGATTTGAAGTTCTATTAGCAGACTTTCAAAATGCTGTTTTAAAAGGAACTAAGGAAGGTATAGAAAGAGTATCTATGACTGCTCAAGTAAGAGGATTGGGTGCACAAAAGGAAACACTTGCATCTCAATTAGAATCAGAAAAACAAATTGTAAAATCTTTACAAGGTGCAAATGAAACACTACAAGCAACTATTGAATCTAACAGAGCAATTGCAGAACAACAAATAAAGGCAGCTAATCAACAAGTTCAGGCAGCTCAGGCAACAGCATCATCTGCTGCAAATTCTAAAAAGAAAAAGATTATTTGTGTAGAATTATACAATCAAGGATATATACCTTATGAAATATATAAGGCCGATGAGGATTGGGGTGATATGATGTTTATCAAAGACCCACGATTAGTAGTTGGTTATATGATGTGGTCAAGACCAATTGTTGAATGGATGAAGAAAAATCCAAATCATATTTTAATTGATATGTTTTATCATGGTCTTTCTAAATATTGGTGTGCATGGATGGCAGACCAAATGGGAGTTAAGGTAAATCAAAAACGAATTTGGATTGGTAAATTGATACATACTATATTTGGAAATGGATTTAGTAAGTTTGTATATGATAACTTTGGTGGAGAACGAAGATATAAGGTATTAAAATATTTGGAAGCAAGAAATGGCAATTAAGGGATTCAAAGACATAATAGAAAGAAGAGGATATAAGGTTGAATCTGAAGATAGAAAAATCTTCGAGAAAGAAATCGGTAAATCTTACTTTGGTCTTGGTAATGCAGATATGATTGAATTCATATTATTTGATGCATCAGAGAATCAATTGCCTCAAGGTGAAGATGGTAAATTAGTAAGATATATAAGTTTAGATGAAAAAAATATATCAGAGTACTTTATAATTTCTGAAAATAACTTTACTAAAAAACTAAATGGAGCCTCAGAATTTATAGTTGATATTGAAAAACTAATTAGAGAGGCTGGGTACTCAAGTGGAATATTTAAAACTCAAGTAACCTTACTTAACAGAAGAGCTGGTAAAGAAAATAGTGATACTGATAAACTTTGGATTCATGAGATATCACCGAGTAGAACAGAAATAAGAGTATTACCGATTAAGAATTCAAACAATCCAAATCTTGATTTAGAAAAAAGATATGAAACCTTTACTGAAGAAAAACAGTTTAGAGATGATACTATATATTATGCTAAACAATATATTCAAAATATTACAACAAAAAAGGTTTTAGATTTCTTTTCAAGAATAAAAGGTAAACAAAAGGATACTGAAATATACCATGGATTGATAAGAAAAGAATTTAAAATAGATAGTGTAGAACTTCTTATCAATAGAATTAGAGAAAAGTTTATTGAATCGATAGAATATTTTATTGATGATAGACAGTGGAATATATTTGATTTAAATTATGGTAAACCCACAAATCAATTAGATGTGATTCAATTATCAATAGATGATATTAATCTTGTAATTGAACAATCACTTGGAAATGTAATTGAATTTTATTTACCAAAAAGAAATATACAAGAACAAAACGAATTAACACCAGAACAACAAGTAACTTTTGATGAGGTAAAACAGATATTAAAATCATCTGTTTCTGATAACATATATAAATCAACTGAACCAAATAAAGTTGATGCTGTTATTAGAGGGTGTATGGATAGAAATGCATTAAACTACAATCCAAAAGCAAGAGAAGATAATGGTACTTGTAAATATCCTGAAGAGGTAGAAGAAATTGAAGTAGCGGGATGTACAGATTCATCAGCATTAAATTACAATCCACAGGCTACTAAAGATGATGGTAGTTGTGAATATAAAAATGTAAATCCAACTAAAACAGCTAAATACTATGTTTGGTCATCAACGGCAGAAATGAAATGGAAAATAAATGGTCAACCAGGTGGAAGTAAGAGTGGAATTGAATTCGATTCATTTAACATCACACATGATGTTGGTTCATTTAAATTTAAAGGTGATGTAAGAGAAGTTCCTAAGATACGAGTTCCAAAACCAATAATGGCTAGTTTTAAAATAACGAATCAAAGTAGAAGTAAAGTATTACAACCACCTGCTGTATTTATGAATAGATATCCTGGTGATGAGTATCGAGGTACTGGATTTGGTAATAGAGATAGTTTTGGAAGAGGACCATATGATGAAATCAGATATGGAGAGAGATATTATGATGAAAGACCATTTCCTATATATAGAGGCAATCCATTAACATTTAAGTATAAGGATGCACTTGGTAATATTAAAACAAGTGGTGTAATTCAACCAGGTGGAACTACAACAATATGTGCTCAAGTTAATAGTTTAGTTTTACCAAATGGTTTGATATCAACTGGACTTGGTTCATGTAGTGTTACACCAACACCAGCACCAACTCCAAATATAATTCCTATCGCATCAACACCACGAGGTGGTGGAGGTGGAGGAGGAGGAGGTTCTTTCGAATTCATTCGAAACGAATTTGATGGACCTGAATCAGTAGATGCTAGATATGGTGGGGCTAATAGACCAGCAGAACTTACAAGGAATATAAGATAATGGCTAGAAGAAGAGAATTTGGAATATACGATGAAAATTTCAATGATGGATTCAATGATGGATTCGACAATGGAATAGACCGTGGTAGGCAAGATGTCCTTCTCGAAGATATCAGATTTAATGGAGGTGGAGGAGGAAGTATCTCACGAGGTGGGGGTGGTAGTACAGTAATACAAGGATGTACTGACCCAAAGGCCAAAAATTATAATAGAAATGCAACACGAGATAATGGAAGTTGTGTTTATAATCCACCGCCACTACCTGTTGTTAAAGAAAAAAGTAGAACTGTTTTACTAAACATTAAAGTAGATGGTGGTAAATCTTCTTCTGTATTAGTAGATGGTAAGGCGATAACTTCAAAGAAAAGAGGAGTTCTTCAATTTACTGAAAAAGAATTATTATCACCAAAAACTATAACTGTTTTAGGTGGAGATAAATCACAGGCCAAAGAAACATATAGAGTTAGTGCTATACAAAAAACAAACTCAAAAACAATAAAACCTGTAATTCCAAAAGATTTTGATAATGACCAAGTTCTTGCGGATTTCCAAGATAGAATAAAATTCAGTAAGGATGTAGGATTCAGACCAAACTTTCCTATGGGAAATATCTTTGGTGGTAGTAATCGAAGAAACCCACTATTTGGTTTAGGTGGATTTGGAAATACTAAAATTCCACAAATAGATTACAATAGAGGTACTGTAAGACCTACTCTTGGTATAGCACCATTTATTCCAGCACCAACATTTGTAAAACCTGCATTAAGTTTTGGAAGTTTTGAATTCAAATACTATGAAGTTAAAATTGAAAAGAAATTTGAAGATGGTGAATTTAAGATAGTTAAATTAAACAGTAGTGATTTAAAACCTACATTACTAAGAGGTACTTTACCTAAAAAGGCATTATCATATGATTTATTTTTTACTATTGAACAAAGAAATCCTCTTCCAATAGTAAGTTCATTTGATGTTTCTATTAGTGCAAATGTTAGTTCTGATGATATAATATTTTATCAAACAAGTGAAGGTGATGAAGGATATATTACAGATGGTAAATTAAATTTATCTTATAATAAACAAGGAAAAAAACCAACTTGTTATGTTAAGTTTAGTGGAGTTGGTATTAGTGATTATACTCATACAGTTAATTATACATTCAACAGTTCTTCTCAACCTAAAAACGAATCGAGAAATGGTCTTGATACTACGATAAATCTAGCACCAGGTAAAAATAATATACAAGTTAGTGCTGTAAAGAAATCAGTAGTTCCATCCCCAACTACTCCTGTAATAAAAGTTGATAATAGAAATTTAGTTTTTAACATAGCTAATTCCAAATCAATAAACATATCCTATGGAACAGAATATGCTGATAAAGTAATTTACACATTAGGTAAAACAGTAAGAGAAATAAAACCAAGTGGTGTAATTAGTTTAACTAATTCTGATTTTCCAAATGGAGTGGGTAGATATATTTTATATCTCCAACCTGTATCCAAAAGGGGTGGTAGTGGTGAAAACCAAAAAGTAGTAATAACAGTAGAAAGTAGAGCTTATTTACCTGGTCCTGATATTACACATATTAACTTCCCACAAAATATTAAAGGAGCTGATTTTAAAGAATACAATGTAGATTTTGATATTTCTTGGCAATCAATAAATACAAACTACATTCACATATATGTTGATAAAGTATCAGATAAGAACTTTCTTGCTAAAGTTTCTCCACAAGGAGATGCAAGTTTTAATGTTGCTGATATCGTACAAAAAATAGGAGCTGGTTTAGTTCAAGATAGAGATAAATCAGTTTTCAAATTATTATTTATTCCTTACAATGAAGAAGGAGATGAATTAACACCTGGTAAAACAGAAGAGGCAACTATAACATTTGATAAGGGAGATTTAAGATTAAGAAGAGCAAATGTTATAAATGATATAAAGAATGCTTTTATATCTAATGCAGATGAATCTGGTTTTGAAGATTTCATCTCACCATTATTAACTCACTATCTTCATATCGGAGATGGAAGTAATAAGTTAATTGGTACATGGGGAATTGATGATAAAACTTTTTCTGAAAAATATGTTGATGAAGAAACAAATGAAACGAAATATAGAAATATTGAAAAATCACTTGTTTTAAAATTATATGAACCATTACCATCTGATGTAAACACAAACGATAAACTATGGATATCTAAGGTACATTCTATACCTTTAATAGACCAAATAACTATATTAGATGATGTAACTAAACATTGTGTTCCATTAACACCAAACTTTGGATTAGATGTTGGTGATGATATTGGATATCAAATACTTGATGATTTAATAGCAAGTGGTTCAACCTCATCAACTGAAGTAGTTGGACAGTTTGTTTCATCAAGTGAATTTTCTTTAGAAAATTTAGATATTAATTATGTTGATACAACAAAAATAGTTAGTGGTAGTATTTTAGTTGATACTACATATGATTACAATTGGAAAGATTTTGTTAAGTATTCTTCAGCTGAAGAAAGAGTACACAACTTTTATTATAAAATAAAATTAATAAATCAATATGAATCAAGATATGATTTATTAACAAGTGGTTCTGAATGGACTGGTTCTGTATCGGTTAGAAATGAAGCAAAACTACAACAAGAAAAAGTAAACGATTTAAAGAAAGGATTTGATTCATTTGAACAATTCTTATTTACATCCTCATCAGCTGATACTCTAACTTATCCTAAAACAGATAATACTGGTAGTATAATAAATGCATTAAGTTCTTCTGCAGTATCTTGGTACAATGGTGCTGTTGAATCTGCGAGAATATTTGATGATAATAATACTTCTCGATTCACATACAACTTACCACATCATATTCAAAACGATGACAAAGGACAAGAGTTTGTTTTATTCTTTGATATGATTGGTCAACACTATGATATTATTTGGACACATATTAAAGGATTCTCTCAATCTAAAAAATTAGAACACAAGTATCAAGATGGTATAACAAATGATTTAGTTTACCATATGTTAGAATCTCTTGGATGGGATGCTGATATGGGTGTTCAATCACAACTACTTTGGGAATATGCATTTGGTAAACACTCCGATGGTAGTATTGTATCTGAGATGAGTGGTAAAGATAGACAGAGTGAAGTTTGGAGAAGAATACTAAATAACTTACCATATCTGTATAAAAACAAAGGTACTAAACGAGCACTACATGCTGCTATGTCTTGTTATGGAGTTCCTGCTTCATTATTAACTGTAATGGAATTTGGAGGACCTAAAGACCCAACAAGTTCAGGTACAACTAAATTTACATTTGAAGATAGAACGGCATCTATAAACATAAGTGGTAGTCAAAGTATAGATATCCCATGGAAACAATATAGTGGAACTTCGGAACATCCAAATTCAGTAGAGATACGATTAAACACCGAACATAAACAAGACCAACAAATAATAAGTGGTAGTAATTGGAGTTTAAATTTATTAACTGATACTGGTTCTCATGCTAGAGTGGAGTTAGTAGTTGGTTCACAATCATCTTCAACAGACCCAATGCCTATTTACAATGATGAATACACACAAATAGTTGTTAATAGAACAACAGGTAGTTCAGATGTATTTGATGTATTTGTAAAAGAAGGATTCCAAGAAAGAATAAGAAATGAAGTATCTGCATCACTAACAACATCAGAAAAAGGTTGGACAAGTGGTTCTTATATTTCTATTGGTGGTAGTAATATATTAAGTTCAGTAGATGAGTTTAGATTATGGACAACTGCATTATCACAATCTAAAATAGAAAACCATACTTTGTTACCAGATGCAATAGATGGTAATCATGTTTCTTCATCAACAGAAGATTTGATATTCAGATTAGATTTTGAATATCCTAAAAACAGAACTGACGTTGCAAGTGGAGGTGACCCATTCATTAAGAATGTTTCTATAAATCGTTCATATAATGAATCATATGTAACTGCTTCTAACTTCGATAACATTAGTTCATATCCATATCATTATACACCATATGATAGAACAGTAACCGCTGATGTTCCATCAAGTGGATTTAATGTTGGTAATAAGTTAAGATTTGAAACTCAAACAAAAATATCAAATCTATCATATAGACAAAGAGCAACAAGAAAATCATATGACCAATCACCGATTGATTCAGATAGATTAGGATTATTCTTTTCACCAATAAAAGAGATTAATATGGATATTATAAAATCTCTTGGTGAGTTCAGTATAGATAACTACATTGGTAATCCACAAGATGAATACTCGGATGAATACTCAGAATTAAGACAATTAAGAAATTACTACTTTGATAGATTCAATTTAAATCTATATGAGTATATTCAACTTGTAAGATATATTGATAAATCATTATTCGAAACATTAGAATCACTTGTACCTGCAAGAGCAAAAGTATCAAGTGGATTATTAATTGAACCACATATACTTGAAAGAAATAAAACTAAATGGAATAGACCACAAGGTGAAAATAAACAATATGAAAGTATAATTGATGTTGAAGAAGATATATCATTAAATTCAACCAATCCACAATATACAATGAGTTTGGATGTTGAAAATGTTGTATCATTAGAATCTGATAATATTCAATATGAATCATTAATTACTGCAGAATCTGATATTAACTTAGATAGTGAAATAAAAAATTATGAATCATCAATTGATGCAGAATCCGATGTATCTTTATTAGGTGAGATGACTGTAAACTCTGGTTCAACAATGGGTGGAATTGATTTCACTATTAATACTAAAGAACTTGGTAGTAGTAGAGTTAAACAATTTGAATCAAGTAAACTTGAATCAATAGGAATGGAAGATGATTCTATATCAAGATTAGGATTTGGATTATATGGAGAAAATGGTAGTGCACAAAGAACATTTATTGATAAATCTGGAAATACAAAAAAAGAAAGAGTAAAAATATATCTCTTGAAACAATCATACACAGAAGATGTACCACAAAATATAGATTCAAATGATTCATCAAGAGGTGTTGAATTAGTAACACAAACAAAATATAGATATAAAGTAAATATTTTACCATTCACAGGTTCAGATGGAAATGAAACAAGTTCATCTGTTGTTGGAGATATTGTAGAGGCTACGCCTCTTGATGGATATTTCCCATCTCATTATAGAAATGTAGGAGATTTAACAAGTGGATTGGAAAATTCATTCTTTAATGGTTCAAAACAAACAAGTGCAACTACTTTAGATGGTAGTTCACCTGTTCAAACATTTACTACAAATCCGAATACATTGAAAGTTTCTGATAGTGGTAGAGGAAGTGGAGAACCAATTTTAGAAGTAGATTAAACGATTTTATAAAATAGTTATATTTATATATTGAATAACATTAACAAGGAATTTAAATTATGGCTTATTTAGATAACACCGAAATCACAGTAGATGCGATTCTTACTAAGAAGGGTAGAGAGAAATTAGCAGCTGGACAAGGTTTAAACATCACGAAGTTCGCTTTGGGTGATGATGAAATTGATTATACCCTTTACGAACCAGCACATCCAAAAGGAAGTGCTTATTATGATGCTTCTATTAAGGCAATACCTATTACTGAAGCTTCACCAGATGAAACTCAAGTACTAAGATACAAATTGGTAACTTTACCAAAAGGAACAACTAAGATTCCTAAAGTTGAGTTTGGAGTCCCTTCGATTTCTACAACTCAAAGTGGTGGACAGGTAAATCTTTCACCAACAACTTCCCCAAGTGGTAATACACAAAGTGGATATACTGTAATTCTTTCTAATAAGAATGCAGGTTCTATTGTTGGTAGTGGTTTAGCAGAAGGTGGTTCAACCCCAACATTCTTAGGTGATGAATTAACTGCAACTGCGGCAATAGAAACAGGATTAGAATTTACATTTATTCCAAATCCAAATATTACGGAAACAATTAAAACAACTATTACGGTTTATGGTAATGAAACTGGTGGTTCACAATCTATACCAGTTACAGTAACATATGTACAACCAAGTTAATAACGGAGAAATATAAAAATGGCACAAATTTCAGGACAGGCAGGAGCAAACTTAACCCAAGAGTTGGCGAATTATTTATCTGCTCAACAAGGACAACTTACTTCCGAACAACTTGCATCAATCATTAACCAATATCTTGTTGGTGGTGATAAGTTAGCAGGACAGGGTGGTAATGTTACTACGGGGGTTTACAAACGATTTACAGAGTTTGACCAAATTAGTGGTAAAGTTGAAGTTGTTACAACAGGTCTTTGGAGTGGTGATACTGGAAGTTTAACATCTTTCTTTACTTCATCAACTCAGGCAGTTGCAGCGAGTTCAAACTATTACTTAAATGTATATGATAAAAATCCAGCATCTGATACATCAGCTGCTGTACAATATGCAGTATCATATGGACACAGATTAAATAGTGGTTCAGTATCACTAAGTGTTTCTGATTCATCTACACTCGCATCAAAAGCAACATATGCACAATATCGTTCAATTCTTTTAGACCAAGATGATAACCAATTTACATTTGTTTCATCATCGGCTGCAGGAACTCATGATTCAGATGACATCTATGTAATCAATGTATCACGTGCCAGATACAAAGAGAAAATGGATGCAGGAAACTGGTCATTGAAATTAAGTGGTTCAAATGGTATTTCAACATTTATTGATGATAGTGGAAAGAAATTCTCAGATAGAGTTGGTAAGGCTGGTAGAATATTTAATGTAGGTAGTGGTTCATTGAACTTAGGTTCAGAATCAGAGGCTACTGTTAATTCACTTACCGCATCAAATGGTGAAGGTATTGGATTATTTTATCCTGACCAAGGTTTAGTAATTCTTAACCCTGTAGCAGTTCATAGTATAATTGGAAAATCAATTGATAGTGGTTCTGTTCAAAATGCATCTCTTTATAGTGGAAATGCTTATGAAGGTAAAAATCAATTCTTATTACATGAGGCTATAAATGGTGGTGGAGATTTTGAGGCAAGAAGAACAGAAAATGTTTCTACTTCACACTACTTCATAAGAGCAACAAATAGAGAATTCAACTTCTCTAATAACCCAACATTCGTAACAGGTTCAGATGGTTCATTCTCAGAATCAACATTTGAGAAAGACCCTAAAACATTTATTACAACTGTTGGTTTATATAATGATTCAAATGAAATGATTGCAGTGGCTAAAACATCACAACCAATCCCTAAATCATTCGATAAAGAAATCTTAATCAAAGTTAAACTTGATTTCTAAAATATCTTAATTTTTAAAATAACCCCACTTCGAGTGGGGTTTTTTATTTCTACATATTTATATAGAGGAGTAATATCAGTATGTTAAAAACAATACAAAAATCAAGTGTTAACAGACGTGCCTTTGAAGTATATAAAAAATGGCAGGTTAATCAATCTCAATATGAGATAGTTTCTGCCTCAGTAGAGACTGGTTTCTTTGATTCCGATACTTTCACTTCACAAAGTGGTATAATTACTCACTCTTTATATCGTTCAATCAAATCCAAGTATTACAATCAAGGTGTATCTCTTATTGAACTATTTGGTGATATAGAAGATTTACAAAGATTATCAGTTGATAGAAATATTGGTAATAGTGTTTATGTTCTTGCACTACCTCAAAATTTATATGGTGAACAACTAAAAAAAGAATCAATTATCTTACAAGATAATGATAATGAATCTGTTTATGCAGATGATGGTCATGGTAACATAGTTTCCGATACTCCATTATATACCTTAATATCAATCGACTTCCATACAGGAGAAATTATAATTAGTGATTTTGATGGGGAGGTTTTTAATGGTACTATAACTGATTTAGATTTAAATACTGGATTATCAACTTTAACATTTGGTTCTGATACTGATGTTGTAGAAATAGTTAGAATTGATTTTCAACAAGGAATTATAAAAACATCACAACCTTTAGATTTTGATGGTTTATCAATAGATGAACAAAAATATGGAAATGTATTTTATGATGATGGGTTGTTGGTATTTAGTAATGTTCCTCAATTTTCTAATTATGTTTTAGATTTTAGAAGTACAAAAACAATATATGAAACAGAAGTTTTAATTAATGTAAAGGCTGGAGAATTTAACTATTCACAAAATCCTACAGCTGTTCAAGTAACATTAAGTGGTTCATATGACTTTGAAACAACACCTGTATTTAACTCATTCCCAGCTGGAACTAAAAAAATTAAAGAAGTTTTAGATATAAAACGAAGAGAATTTTTTAGTGGTAGTGTTGACCAAACTGTAAGTGGTTCTTGGGATGATTATTTCTCATCAGCTTCAGTAGACCCAACAGGTTCATATTTATCAACATATATAACAACTATTGGTTTATATGATAAGGATGGTGATATGATAGCAGTTGCTAAATTACCAACACCAATAAAGAATTTACCAGATTATGATTTGAACTTTATTGTTCGTTTCGATACTTAATCTATATTTATATTATACAAAGGAGATACTAATTATGGCATCAATACAAGATTTATACAACAAATCAGAATTTTCAAAATTAGCAGATGGTGGAAAAGATAAAACTCCATTATCAGCTGATGAAGGAAATAAACTTCACAAAGATGATAAGGCACTTGCTAACGCAAGAGGCGGAAAATTAAATCAGAAAAAGTACTCTGATTCAGTTTCACGATAAAAACAAAATTTTGAGTTTACTCATTAATCACGCTCAGAAGTGGGCTTTTATTCATATTCCTAAAACTGGTGGAACATCAATTAGTTCTGTACTTCAAGAAATAGAAGGTACAGAAAGAATTACTATGCATGATTCTATTCGGGCATTACCAGACTCACCCAATTATTTCATTTTTACATTTGTAAGAAATCCATTTACACGATTACAATCTGCATTTCAACATGGAGTTAGGAAGGGAGAATATATAAACGATTTTAGTAAATTTTTAAATTTAAAATTAGATTCAGATTTATGGTTATTACCACAATACTATTTTACAACAGCTGGAGTAACTGAAAATAAGAATGTTAGTTTTATAGGAAAATATGAAAATATAGAAAAAGATTCTATTACGATATTTAATAAATTAAAAATAGATAAAAAAATACCACATCTTAATAGGAATCCAATTTATGATAAACATCCAAACTTGAAACAGCATGATTTTTACAAACATATGTATCGAGAAGAGTGGATGAAAGATTGGGTGAGAGAGAGGTATAAAAATGATTTCAAGATTTTTAACTATGGGTTGGACATATAACGGAAAATCAATTACAGAAATATCTGATATGCCAGAAGGGACTATCGGATTCATATACAAAATTACAAATGGATTAACAGGTCAATACTATATTGGCAAGAAATCCTTATATTCACATCGAACACTACCACCACTAAAAGGTTACAAAAGAAAACGAAAAGTGGTAAAGGAATCTAAGTGGCAAGATTATCGTTCATCCAATCCATCAGTACAATTATGGTTTAAAGAAAACGAATTTGCTTTATTAGAAGATAGAAGAAGTGATATAAATGATACTCTAAATCTACAAATACTTAGATTTTGTAAATCTAAGAAGGCTTTAACCTATTATGAACTACAAGAACAGTTTTCAAATAATGTACTTGCAGATGAATTATCATTAAATGATAACTTATTAGGAAAGTTTTTTAGAAAAGACTTGGAAATTACAGAATAATTTCGTATATTTGTATTGTTAAAAGTATAATTATGCTCTCACATCACGAGAAACAAGAAGTTGTAAACATACTAAATGATATTTTAGGGCCTGGTACATCTATGAAAAATGATGAACAGGCACACTATTGTCCTTTTTGTCATCATCATAAGAAAAAACTACAAGTTAATATTAAAACACAATATTGGCATTGTTGGGTATGTGATGCAAAAGGAAGAAAAATACAGAGATTATTAAAAAGACTTCATGTAGATGCTCGTAAACAGAAAAAGTTATACGAAATCTATGGTGATGATTATGTAGTTTATAATAAAGATACTGTTGATGAAAGGGTAGAGTTAAGGTTACCTAATGAGTTTCAGTCACTTTTAAAAGTACCAAAAGGAAAGATAAATCCTGTGTACAGAAAGGCATTGAAATATGCAAAAGAACGAGGTATTAGTGAGGAAGATATTATTCGTTATAATATTGGTTATTGTGATAGTGGTATGTATTCCAATCGTATTATTATTCCGAGTTATGATAGAGATAATAGACTCAATTACTTCATCGCGAGGTCTGTATTCTCTGAGGAAAAATTTAAATATAAAAATCCACCAGTTTCGAAAAATGTTATCATGTTCGAAAACCAAATAAATTGGGATGAACCAATAACATTAGTTGAGGGTGTATTTGATGCAATGGCGGTAAAAAGAAATGCCATTCCTTTACTTGGTAAGTTTATTCCAAAAACTTTAAATGAAAGTATATATAAAAAGGGGGTTGAGAGTATTAATATATTATTAGATGAGGATGCTCAAGACCAAGCACTATACTACACAATGCAATTTACAAATCAAGGAATTGAAACAAAAAACATAAAACCATCTGATAAAGATGCAAGTGAGATGGGATTTTCAGAAGTAAATTCAAAATTAAAAGAAACAGAAAAAACAGGATTTGGTGATGTTATATCACAAAAATTAAAAGGTTTATGATATTATATTCAATAGGTGATTCGGTTGTCTATGGAACTGAATTATATGATAAAGAATCTGAAAGGTTCTCTTCCATAGTATCAAAACATATGGGAGCCATAGATTGTAATAATGCATCATCTGGTGTATCTAATGATTATATTTTTAGAAACACTATGAGAGATGTTAATCATTGGATTCAAACAAATGAATTATGGAGTGAAGAAAGTGGATGGATAAAATCTGATGAACTTAAAGTTATAATTGGATGGACTGCTCCAACACGATTCGAGTGGTGGAATGGTACTTCATATCAACAAGAAAGATTATGGGCTGGTTATGATAAGTGGGGTAAACCTGATTTTGAAAAAACTACTGAAGATGAGTTTGTATTAAATCAAACACATCTAATTCCTTCATATGTAAGAACATTTAATTATATTCAATCTCTTATTTCTTTACTTGAATTACATGGAATTGATTATTATTTTTTTAATAGTTTTTACAAATATACTGAAATAAAAGAACCCATAACAAAAATTGATTTATGGGGAAGAAGTAAAAAACAAATTGGAATCGAGTATTTGAAATATGATATGGATAATATGTACGATTATTTAAGTAACAATGGTGGTGATTTTCATCAAAGAAAACATCCAACAAAAGAGTCTCACAATATGTGGGCGAATTATATAATTAAGAAATGGTTATAAACAAAGTATATCATTTGGCAGATTTACACATTAGAAATCTCCAAAGACATAAAGAATACAAACAAGTATTCAAAAAATTCTTAAAACAAGTTAAACAAGATAATATAGAGGATTCTCTCATCTATATTGCGGGTGATATTGCTCATGCTAAAACTGAGATGTCACCAGAACTTGTACATGAAATAAGTTGGTTCTTATCAGAATGTGCAAAGTTAAGAGAGGTAGTATTAATCACA
>Ga0181395_1000165_pt1 | contig 26493 bp, 11 predicted proteins | sample 18SPOviralmetaG_FD_130124 | JGI IMG/M metagenome (GOLD analysis project Ga0181395, IMG submission 130124) | Marine viral communities from the oligotrophic San Pedro Time Series (SPOT) site, San Pedro Channel, CA, USA - 18 SPOT_SRF_2010-12-16 | ecosystem: Environmental > Aquatic > Marine > Strait...
ATTGAGCAGTTTCGTTATTGTCTACATCTAAAGTGAACTGTACGTTACCACCAGCCTTTAATTCAAAGTCTGTGTTATCATATCCTGATATATAGTTTGTAAATAGCCCTAAAGGAGTTTTTACAACATCAGAAATACTAGACAATATTACATTTCCGCTAGAACCTTTTACAACATCATCATCAAGTTTTAAATCTCCATCTATAGTAATGTTTCCTGCCCCCTCTATTGCTGCTGCAACACTAGTTTCTTGTGGAGAATTAGAAGAATTTCCTAAAAATATATTGCCGCTATCTAAATTAGGCACATCATTAGTTCTACCAATAGCAGAAACTAAAAGCCCTTGGCATGTTGTTCCGTTAGTCTTTAAAACAATACCTACGTTTTGTACTTTACTGGACTCTCCAAAAGGCTTAGTTTGAGATAGGCTACCATCATCTTGTATGTACAAGTTGTCACCTACATCTAAAGAAGTAAATCCAGAAATGTTTGTGTTGTATATACCAGATACTACAGCAAAGTTATCTTTAGTAGAAGTAGTGTTCATTTCTGCATGAGCTATACCTATACAAGGCATTTTTGCAGAATCGTTAGCATCACAAACTCCAACTAGTATTCTATTGCTACCACCTATTTCGCCTTTACTATATAGTGGTTGACCTGCTGAAATAGTAGAGCCCTCATCGTTTCGTACTTGTATATGTATCTTTTCTCCATGCCCCCATACAGCATCTCCATCATTCATTACCAACACCTCAGTTTCTCCTGGAGTATCGCTAGATAAGTTAAGATGGTTTATTGTAGCGGTAGACTGTATATCGTTATCCCACCTGTAATGCTCTTCAGCTACAAAGTTAGTTGCCGCATCGTGATCAACGACAAAATCCATGTTATTATTAGCGTCATCGTATGTAATAGCAATACCAGTTTTAGTACCACCAGCTGCAACAACATTACCAACAATATCTTCTATTTCTTCTGTTGTTTGATCTGCAGTAGCTCCAGCTTCTATTCCGTCTAATTTAGCTTTGTCTTCATCAGACATAACACCCCAAGATGTAGGAGTTGCACTAGGCAATAAAACATCAGCACCATCGCTAGACTCTATTCTTAAAAAAGTAGAAGATGCAGTTACGCTTAAGTCTGTTGTTTCGTTAGTTTCTTTAGCGGTATTAGCAATAATAGCGTTTGCTTGAGCAGTTGTAATTCCAACTTTAGCATTATTTGCAGTAACGCTAGTTCCAACATCTACTCCGTCTATTGTACCTAATGTTGTTATATTACCAGACTGATCTATACTAAATATAGTGTTGTCATTAAAATCTTTAAAAAATATGTTTTGATCATATTTAAATATAAGATCATAATCTTCATGACTTCTAAGAACTCCATCACTACTACCAAGCCTTATAGCTTGCAAATTAGTTTCACCTTCTAAAGTAAGATTGGAATCTAGAGATCTACTGTTTACAGCGTTATCAGCAATTTTAGGGTTTGTAACATTGTAATTTGCAATTTCCTCTGCAGTAACAGCGCCATAAGCAATAAGTGCTGTAGTAAATGCGTTGTTTTCTACAATACGAGTAATGTCTGCTGCTGTAATAGCGTTGTCTGCTAGCTTATCTGCGGTAACAGCATTGTCTGCTAGTTTACCTTCAGTAACAGCTTCATTCTCTATTTTATCTGTACTTACACTTCCATTTACGATATGTTGTACATATACTGAATTATCAGCTAATTTATCGTTTGTTATAGAATCATTAATAATTTGGCTAGTACCTACAGAGTTATCAGCCATATTAGATAAATTAACAGCATCTCCTGCACTTACAGATCCAGTTTGACCAGTAGCCCCAACAGCTCCTTGTTCTCCTGTAGCAACAAAATTAATAACAGGAGAAACAGATCCTGTTCCACTAATAGTTCCTGCTTCATTAACAGTAATATTTACAGTAGGATCGTTTTTACCTTTTAAACTTATATTTACAGAGCTGTTAGACATCTACAATTTTAAATTTACCAATCATTATTGTATTAGTTTCGTTGTCTGGAGATCCAGAATAAATGTAAAACTTATACTTGTAAGATCCGCTTCTTAATGTAATCTTTGACGCATCAGCCTCTATGGTTAAAGATGAATCAGAAGAAGAAACATCTATAATTCCATCATATACAGGAACTGCGCTTCCAGTACTTAAAGACGTAAATCCTAATACAATTTCATCATTTCCATTGTAAACTTCAAACTTTGCGTTATAGTCAGTTTGATTGCTATCTTTTAATGTGTATAAAGTTCCATCTGATTTAGTTAATTCTGTCTTTAAATAGAATGAGTCATTACGCCTTGCTGTAATGTCTACAACCGTTGCTATATCTGTAGATATTTTATTTGCCATTGTAATATATTTTTTGTAAAGATAACAAATTATTATAGGTTTTGAAATTTTATTTGATAACCATTAAAAGGTTCAAAATATTCAAATCCAATATAGTTATATTCAGGAGTAACAACTTCTCCGTCATTTCTTTTAATAATTCTTATTTGATTATTATCTAAAAGATTTTTAAAATAACTAGTTATTAATATTTTACTTCTAGAAGGGGAAGAAGCGTAATACCACCCATCTTCAATCTGCCTTTTATGTTGAGTTGTATGTGCATCAGTTAAATCAATACTTAAATCACCGTAGTAATAAGATAAATCAAATATTGTTTCGTCTTCGTATTGCGCTTTTGCTTTAAAATATAAATCTTTACCTGTTTTTACTTGATAACCTTCTCTTTGTTGTATTACTCCAATACCATTAAAATTATATTTAGGAAGATAACTGTTTCCGACAAAATTCTTTACAATCACCATATTTTCTTTGTAACCCTCTAAATCTTTGTAGTAATAAGGAACACTATCAGTTTCGTATTCGTAAATTGTGTTTTCAAAAAATGTAGATAATTTTTTATCACTATAATCTATAGGATCGTTTAAATTATAATTAGGAAGTTCTTCATATATGTTTAAAAATCTTGATAAGTCAAAACTGCAAGAAAACATATTAAATCCTTGGTTAAGTTTGTGTGTTGCAGATTTGTAATCTATAAGAATTACTTCTGGAACATGTCTAAAATAATTAACTTTAATAAAATTTATTTTATTTTCTACGCTAATAGACTTTAAACTATTAAAAGAAATTGCTTCTTGTTTAGCTAAATTATATACAGAAACATTTTTCTTGTAATTAATATTTGCATTTAAAGATTGTTTTGATGAAAAAACATTTTTTAAATCCTTAAAAGAATTTTTTACAACTATATTTTTACTACTAACCTTCATTTAAAATGTTTAAGTCAAAATTATTAAAAGCTAATTGATCAATTAAAAGCTGACCTTCATTATAAGCTGTTGATGTTGAAGTATAAATAATCATTGATTGATTGTAATAATTGTTTTTGTATTTAATTACAATATTATCTCCAACATTAAAACCTTCTTTTATATTTGTAGTAGTATCATCATTCATTCCTATAGTTAATTCAGAAGCATATCTTTCATCTACATTATTAGGTTTTATTTTTTTTGTTTCTCCAAAAACTTCATTGTTTTGATTTGTTATTTCAAAATAAAAAATATCATCATTAAGAGCTTTTTTGTAAAAATTGTAATAATTATTAAAATTTATTAAATCAACATAATCATTATAATCTCCATTTAAAACTTTATCAAAAGCTTCTTGAATACTGTAATTTAACAATACAGTTTGATAATTTTCTAAATACTTTTTTAATGCTTCAAATTTTAATTCTTTATTTCTTTTAGTGTCTGGAATTGAATTTGTAAACGATTTTAAAGTAGAGCCTTCTATTATTATTTGAAAATTAAATTCAGTATTATAAACAGAATCAGGATCTATTCTTAAATTTATATTTGGATCAATTAAAACAGAAGTTAAGTTTTCATTAGTAGAGCCACCTTTTTCTACATTTAATTTTGATGAAAAAAAAGAAATAGATTTTTTATCTTTTAATTTTAATTTTAATGTAGGAGTTATAAATTTCATTTTAATTCTACTTCAATATTTGATTGACCATTTGTTATATCAAGCTTTACTTGATAACCTTGACCAGGAGTCATAACACCTATACCATCATAATTATAACTAGGCAAATAAACACTTCCATCTTTATCTTTTATTATTACCATTTGATCTACAAATGGCTCACAAAAATCAACAGCAGTAACAGGGTAGTTAACAGGAAGGCTTACTATATTCCAGCCATCAATTATTTTTAAATTAAATCCTTCTACTACAGAAAATCCATCATTTAAATCTGTATCTTCAATGTAATTCTTTTTTGCTGTAAAATACATATCGTAAGAAGAATTGTTTTTTATTTGATACCCTTGATGTTTAAAAGCAGGCGCTAACGAATTAAAGTTATATTCAGGTAAATAAACATCACCAGCGTTATTTTTAATAATTACAAATTTATTATCATTATATGGTAGATCAAAAAGATCAGGAATTTCAAAAGAATCATAAGACTCTCCAAATTCTGAACCAGAAACAATATTAAAATCTACTCCAACTTCTTGTATTTGTTCAACCCCAGAAGAATTAATGTATCTAATACTTTTTAATGTTGATATATTAAACGGAAAAGAAAAAATAGTCCACGCTGATGCGAAGCTTATTTTAAATTCTTCATACTCAACTTCATTGTCGCTATCTGAATCGCTAATTGGTAGCTTATTTCCTATAAAAAATTTAGATATATTAAAAGTGTTAAGAGATGGGTTACTTATTGATTGTGGTACAGTTCTAGGTAAATCTACATTGACAGTAAAGTTTTTTAATATTATATCATAAAACTCTCCAGTAGCATCCCAAGAAATTAAATCGTCACCTTCTACATCTGGCGCTTCAATATCTAAAATTTCATCAAAATTTTCTTCTCTTACGACTCTTGCGTATGCTGTAGTTACTATAGAAAGATCATTAAAAACATCTCTAGTTATATTGTACCTTATAAGTTCTGCATTACTACTTATACTATTAGTCCAATAGTATTGATTAGCTCTTATATTATTTGGAGCAACCCAAGTTGTGTCTACACCTAAAAAAAGAACTTTATTAATGTATTGTAATTCAAATTGATCTGGCATTCTCCAGTCTGTATAGCCTCCCCAAGTCCCATTATTAGCTGTGTTAAAAGCTTCTGCATAAGTAATTTTACTAACATCAGAATCTATTGTATTCATTAACAAAATCTTTTTGTTTGCTACATCTAGATTAATTACAATACCACCTTTATATGTGTCTCCAATTGATAAAGCCATTACGATCCTGTTAATATTGTGTACGGATTCATGCCTTGTATGCTAAAAACCTCGTCTGGAAAAGATGTATGATCTATTTCAGATATATTAGGAATTAATGACGCAGATAAAGGCCATGATTTAGTAAAGTTAACTCCTTCAGCAGTATATTTTAAAAATAATCTTGCACTATAAAAATCTATATTATACTCTTTTGGGCTAAATTGTATGTCAAAATTAAAACTAGAATTTGCATGTAAATCAAAACTCCATTGAAAAGCATACCTATCTCTTTTTGATACAACTGGAAAATGATAACTACTTATATAGCCTGGGTTTCCAGGTTGATAAAAATAGTAATTAGGATAGTCTATTTCATATGAATGAAATCCTTGATTAGATATTCCAGGTATATCTAAAGAGTTTTGTATAAGTATAGGTTTAAAATGAAAAGCAAAGCTTTCATTGCTATTTAACTCTTGATAATTAGAAATATTATTATAAATATATAAATGTTCTACTCTTATACTTTCATTGCTTTCGTTTACTAAAGAAAGTTCAGACCTTACGCATTTAGTCTTTTTTTTGTCACTCCACAAAAATTCTTCTACTTGCTCTAAAGCTAAAGCCATTATCCAACATTTATATTTCCTAAGTCAATTTTTGATCCATTTACTATCTCATCACCTTCAGCATCTTGAAGTTCAATTTCAGCAATACCAGAAAGATTTACAGCAATCAAATATTTAGAAACATAAAGTCTACTTGATAAATTATTTTGATCTCCAAGTTCTCTATTTGAAATATAATAACCACTAGGGTTGGTATCATCTGCAGTCCAAGTTTTTCTATTACCATATTCATCTACATAATAAGTTATAGCTAATTGTGTATAGTAATAACCATTATTAGTAGCGCCAGACCCTGTAGATGTTACTTCAAAAGATATTCCTATTTCATTATACCTTGTATCTAAAGGTGTTTCATCAAAGTTTGGAGGAATAAACATTCTTGTTCCACCACTAGCGTTAGATGTTTTAAATTTAGGTATAATAGTCCCATTGTTTACATCTGTATAAGTATCAGAATTATCCGTATAATAATGAGTTTTAGCCTCTTTAGTTTGGCCTGAAGCTATATTAGATGGAAAATTTTTAAAATAGGTTTGACCTGCAATTTTTATGTTTCCTGTATTATTAGTTCCACTTGAACTATAAAAATCCATTTGACCTACTGTAGTAGCTGCTTGTTCAGTAGTATAACTTAAATATTCAGCATTCATTTGAAAAACTTTCCATTCAGGATCGTTTGAATTTACATGTGGCTTTGCGTTTGCTCCTGAAGTTGGAACAAGCATTGTATTATTAGTTCCGTTAGGAGCATGAGTTTGACTAGAACTATATTGATTATATCCATCAACTTTATGATTGTCAGTATTTACTTCTAGCCTTTGTATGTAAAGTGGGTAATCTCCAGTATTTCCTAATTTTAAAACACCAACAGCCTTAAATTTATTTGCAACACTATCGTAAGTTATGTTGTCTAATTCAAAATAACTGTTTACACCAGTTGTAAAACAACCTGCATAATCAGTTCCATTATTTTGAGTTATAGTAGGATCTGTTGGTGCGTGCACTACAATAGGTTTAGTTACGTTTGCTCCATCAAAATTTCCTGTAGGCAAAAATGGTCTTAAGTTTGTAGATATAGGAGTAGATGATCCATCTCTATTTGAAAAATTTGTATTTGTACTCCCACTTCTTGTAGCTAAAAATCCTCCAGTATTTGAAGTATTCCAACAATACGGTTTGTAAACAGCAACACCAGATTGCCCATACCACCCTCCTTCTGTTATAGAAGAAGCGTTCCCTAAAGTTGAAGTACCTAATTCATACCAATTAGTTGCAGTTTTTTCAGTAGTACTAGCAATATAATTTTCTCCTTGATCAATAATTTGAAATTTATTTTTTTCATTATTTGTTGCACTAACACTTAGCCTACTTTGCTTTGGAAGCCAAGCAATTTTATAATTGATAAGTTCATAATTTGAAACGTAATCTTTATAATAACTAGATCCACTTGGAGCAATATTACTTGAAGGAGTTATAAATCCAAAATCTTTTTCTCTCCAACCCATCTTATTTAAAGACTTAAATCTACCGTCACTATATAAAGTTGCAGTATTTGTTTCTGGAGTTAAGCTAATGGTTTCTGAATCTAACAAATAAAGATGCTCTTTAACAACAGCGCTTGGTGAAAACAAATATTTTAAAGCAAGAATTGTTCCGTCATTTCCTGCAGTATTAAATGTGCTGTAATTAACATCTGCAGAGCTTGCCGAAGAAAAATCTGTTGCTTGAAATCCAGTAAACTCAGAACCTTCTAGATATTTAGATGGATATACATCACCAAAATATTGCCCATAAAGCCCAAAATTATTTTTAATGTTAAAAGTAGGGATACCGTAAGTATTGCTACCATTAAAATTATTATATCTTACAGAAACATTTAACTCACATTGAGAATCTCTAGACATATATCCAGTAGAAGATTTGTCAGAATTAAATATTGGAGCAATGTATTTACTTAAAACACCTAAATTAACATTAACAAAGGAACTTAATGAGTCTCCAGCAGCACCATTTGCTGAATCATTTGCTACAGCTTTTCTGTGTTTTATAGTCTGAAGATCATTAAATGTTAATACAGAATAAAAGCCTAATTTAACTGTAAAATAAAGATAATTGCTTGTTCCTAAAACTTGATCAGCATCTTTTTTGTTTACAATTTTACCTAACCTAAAATTATAACCATGACTTAATGCTCCAGTAGAAGTGTGTTCATTTGCTTTATATCTTCCATGGTCATAACTTCCCCAATCAGATTGTTGTTTTATATGGCTGCTCTCTTCTAAAAAGTTTATACCTCTAGAGCCTAAATCTGATCCTATACCAAAACTTTTTACTAAGGCTACATTATCGCTATCTAAATAAGCAGACTTGTTTGCAAACAAGTTTACAACATAATCATAGCTTATTGAACCATCTTCCTTAACAATTGTAAGAGATCTAGTTTTTTGCTCAAAAACTTCTTTAATACCAAAATTTCTAATATCTAATTGATCACTTAATTGACCATCTATTGAAGCTATTTGATCTTGTAAAACACTACTATGATGTAGTGTAAAAAACGTATCACTATAATTATAAGATCCAGGTACAACACTATAATCGTCAAACTTAAAAGTTTTACCTATTAAATTTCTATCTAAATTTGCATTAGCTCCAGTAATTGTAGGCCATAAACCTAAATCTAAAACAGTTTGGTCTTGAATAGTTGCACCTCCAGAAACAAAATCTATAACGGTATTTCCATTACTAGTATCAACACTTATTTCTTTACCAAAATAATTTACTGAGTTTACAGCTTCTGATCCAAATTTTACATTAAAATTACCAGCGTTATTTTTTATAGTTAAAACAGATGTAAAATTATCTTTAGCTTCTACAGGTGCATATCTAACTAAAATAGCAGCGTAACATCCAAAATCAATATCATTTGCTTTTAAGTATTCTGTAGAATATATTGGTATAATATTACTACTACCAATATTAAATTCTTCACCACTTTCTGAAACACCACTTGAGCTTACACCAATAAAACCAATAGCTCCAGTAGCGTTTGACGTATTTGTAGTATTTGTTATAACATTTTGTGGTAAATAATTAATTTTATTTACTCTATTACTACTACTATCAAATCCACCTAAAAATGGAGTTACTGTACTCCCAGCACCAGTAACATTATTTACTGTTGGATCTAAATGAAAACCATTAGCTGTAGTAAAATTACTATCAGCAACAAAATCTTCTATATTTAAATCTGTATCAGAAGATGTGTTTTTTATTACAACAATAACAAAAGCTTCTTGAATGCTTGTAACTGGGTCTTTAAATATGTAAAAATCACTAATATTATCTTTAGCATCTAAAAGGTCGTAGCGGTTTTCATTTGTTCCGCCTGTATTTCCTGTTATTTTTGGGTAAACTGCCATTTTAATTCATTTTTATATAAGTACTATCTGGTTCAAACCAAATTCTTTTTTTATTATCTTTATTAGGTATACAAAAACCTAATGATCTAACCCAACCTCCTGGAACTCCAGATGGTGTTATGTCTAATTTATTATCAGAGTTTAAATATATTGTCCTTCCTGCAGTCCATTGTGGGCTAAAGTTGACATCTTCTAAATCAAAAAAACCTTTACTAATTAAATGTAAAGAATTGTTTTGATGACTAATAAATATAAACAAAGCTTGAAAAGCTCCTTTGTTAATATCAGAAACGTCTACCTTTTTACATTTAGCATTCCAATCGTTTGCGCTAGAATCTAAATCAGACTCTAAATAAACTACATCCCCAAAAGATAAAGTGCTAGTATCAGAATCTACAAAATTTGGAAAAGAATATTTAAATCCATCTAGTTCTTTTGCAAAAACATTTTCAGGCTCTTTACCTAAAGTTATGTTTACCTGCGATCCAACATTTATTATACTTGCTGAACTATCAGTAAAAGTATTTATTCCATAGCTATTATACCCAGCTTCAGGTGTAAATGAAAAATCATTATTTGGCTCTGCAACTAAAAACTTACCTGTAGTAGTTGAAGGAGTAAAAGCATAACCTTCTGGCTCTCCAACAATAGTAATTGTTTCACTAGCTTTAACTACCGATATGCTAATTTCATTTGACATTAAATTTGTGTAATATCAGCGTTTAAAGTAAATGCTCCGTAAAGCCAAGTAGTGTAATCTACTGTTGCACTATCTCCATCTTTTAATCTAATCTGTAAATCATACTTATAAGATCCAGATTGAAAATCCATGTGCGTGTAAGGTATAGTTATAGTAGCAGCTTGAGTAGCATCATTTGCATCTGTTTGGCTAGCCAGGTATATTCCATCTACAACAGCAGCTCCAGACGGACTGTAATGACCTTCAACACTACTTGTAGGTTCAGTATTATCATCATGACCTGAAGCACCAGGAACTACATCATTCCAATAATAAGTATACACGTTTAAAACTTTATCGCCAGAAGAATTAATAATAGTCATCTTAGCTTGATATTTAGGTATGCTACCACTATTAGTTCCGTTCATAACTAAAGTTCCAGTTGCGTCTTTTACTTGCAACTTTAACTTAAAAGAGTCATTTCTTCTAGCTGTAATATTTAATTCTTTGGCTATGTCTGCCTTTAAAGTATCTGCCATTTTATTTTAATTTATACAAATATACGTTAATTATTTAATTATCTGTCCTATCTAAAACTTGAGCTGCAGTCCAACTAATACCAGTTAATCCACCTCTAAATTTTTGACGATCCATTGTTGCTATTCCTACAGCCATTGTTGCTCCAGACTCTACAATACCCCAAGACGCAGGTTCTGCTGCATACTTAATTCTTCTAGGGTCTGTCATAAACATTATGTCATCTCTAGTATCTGATGCTAATTTAGCTAAAGACCTTAACTCATCATCGTCAGAATCTCCAAACATCATAGATAAGGCAGTTAATGCAGAGACTACTTGCATACCTCTAAAGAAAGTTTTAACAGCTTCTTTTTTATGTTCAGGTAATGCTTTAAATCTTTTTCTAAAATCAGCAACCGACTCTTCTCCAGCCATTAATTGTCTTGTAAAGTCAGCTCCAAGAGAAAACGCTTCTCTGTTGCTACCAGATCGCATTTCTCCAAATCTATCTATAGTTTCTTTACTAAACCTTTCAGCAATAGATGTTGGCATCCATTTCTTAAATTGCATTAATGCTTTACCCCAAGAGTAAGTTGCAATACCAATTTGATCTACTTTAGAGTAACCATAACCTTGTTGCCTTACAACATTGTCTACATACAAATCTACTTTGTCTTGCAAGTCTTCAGGAATAATTCCGTCTTCACCTATCCTACTCCATTCTTCTTCAGTAAACTGAGATACAAATCCAGAACCTTGTATGTAGTGTTCACTACCAATATAAGGTGACATCATTATTGTATCAAATCCACTACTGTCATTACCCTTAATTAAATCGTAAGCAAACCTTTCAGGGTTAAGATTATTCTTAATTATAGCCCAAGCCTTTTTGCGTTGGCCCCAGTATCTAGCCTCTCCTCTAGCAAAATTCTTTCCACCCTTAGATCTAAACTCATTGTACTTACCAATCATTAAGTTTCCAAAACCACCGCTAAAACCAAGAGATAAATATCTTATCCTTGTTAGTTTTACAAGTTGGTGCAATGCGTTATCTCCAAGTCTACCTAAACCAAACTGACTATCTTTAAACGTGTAGAATCCTTTCTTCCAAACATTTTCCAAGTATGTAACAGCATTTTTATTGCCCTTCTTTTTGTTATACTCTATAACTCCATCTAATAAAGGTATCATAGATTTAAAACCTTTAAAGTTTTCGTTACCATAAGTAAACAAAGATGTATTTACATACTGAGACAAAGCCATTGCAAGATCGTTACTACCAAACATTGCAGTAGAAACACCTCTTGACTTAGTAAATCTAGACATAAGATTAGTACCCATAGTTCCGTGTACCTCTTGTTCAGTCATAGAAATCTTTTTGCCATCTTCATGCTTTCCAGATTTAGCTAGCTTTTCAGCTCTTTTACGAATAACGTCAAGCTTTGCAGCTGATCTGTATTGCTGAGAGTCAAAGAGTTTTTTAAACCCACCTTTAGCTCCCTTACTAGTGTAGTATAAATACTTCCATTGATGAAAAGGTAGTATCTCTGACTTACCTGTCATTGGATTTACACCTTTTACTCTAACGTGATTTATATCTCCAGTACCTTGTAGCATATAATCATAAAGACCAAACAAACCTCTCTGCTTAATAGATCCTGCAAGACCCATTTTCATGTGCGGTATATAACCCTCTTTAACTCTCTCTCCCAAAGCTTTACTTGTTATATCTCCGTATTTAGCTGTTGTAGCTTTGAAGAAATTATAAAACTCTATCTCTGATTTGTTAGGTTTTGTTTTTAAGAAATCACTCATAGATTTAAGCTTCATTTCAGAAACTTTATTTCCACCTATATTAGTTTCTACAACATCATACATGTTTCCGTAAAGAAGATTATTTAAGTCTTTATTTCCACCGCCTCTAAACCAAATAGCAGCTTTTCCCATAAACTCCCTAACCTTACTTCCATCACCTATGTTGTCTCGTATCAAGTTTTTATTTAAACGATCAAGCTCTTTTTGAAATTTAATATTCTCATCCATAAACTTTCCGTACTCTTTTTCCATAGTACGCACAAGCTTTTGAATTTCTGGTCTATGCCCAGCAATATTATTTGATCCAAACCAAGCGTGCAACCAAGAGATGTCTCCCTTGTCAGTCCATTCTATTCCGTTACGAGAAGCTTTCTGACTCTCTGAGGCTCTTCTAGCAATTTCTATTACAGTATCACTATGAGCTTTAGATATTGCACTAGGATCAAGCTTTTGAAATAACAAAGCGTAATCTGTTAGACGATCTTCTGAGAGTGTTTTTAACTTCCCAGTTTGAACGATTGATCTGTCGAACTCCTGGGCTAAGTTAAAATTTACCCTATACTGTTTGTATAACTTTTCCAGACTTTCTTTAAGCGTGGGGTTGCCCTCCACCTCTTTGTCTGTGTATCCTTTATCTTCAAGGTATTCTTGAAAAGTAAAAGGAGAGTATTTCTCAGAAAACCTTTGTCCGCTACCAGAACTAGTAGTGTTAAGTTTCATCTTAGAGCTTTTACTTATTGTAGGGTTTTTCTTTATACCTTCAATTAAAGCACTTCTAGTCTGAGAAGCTCTTTGAGCTTTTTTAAGATTACTAATTCTAGTTGGAGCACCCTTTTGAGATGTACCAACTAATTTATATTTACCATACCTTTTAGAAGTAGACTCCCATTTTTTTGGATCAAACTTACTAGCAGGTGCAGGAATCCACTTATAAACCATATTAGTTTCTCCGTCTTGTATTCTAATGTAGTGTGGAGAGTTAGTTCTAAGGGCTGATTTTTGTATATCTGCTGTAACACTTAAAAGCCTAACATTATCAAAAGTTTTACCTATTCTTTCTAAAGATTTATTTTTAGCAACTTTTTTGCCATTTTTAATAGAAAACCTTTCAGCTAATTGAACTAAATCAGAGTTCTCTACAATAATAGTGTCAGCAACTAATTCAGCATCTGCTATTGATCCGTCAATACCTTTAAGTATTTCTTGATGCTTAGAGTCTATTGATTTACTAATAGATATTAAAGTGTTGTCATCAAACAATAAAGATATAGAAGAATTAGTTAAACCACCGCCATTTAAAACTGTGTCAGCAGCTAAAAACATTTCTTGAGTCTTAGGGTCTAGTTTAGAAAAATCTTTCTTTATAAGCTCTATTTCAAAAGGTCTTGTAGCTTCGTTTATATAATCTCTATTTAAGCTTAGATAATACTTGTCTGGTGCATCTTTAAATCCTTCTTGTTTTCTTATAACAACAGCATTTAAAAACTCATTGTTTTGCTCAGACGCTAAAGCTTCTCTCTGCATTCTATCAAGTTGAGCCATTGTAGAATCAACATTAATACTTCCAGTCTTAGAGCTTGTTGCGTGTTTACCTAACGCTTGAGAAACCTTTGGTGAAAAATTAGTAATAATATTAAGAATATAATCATTTATTATTTTTGCTTGATCACCCTTAATAGATTTAAACAAATCATTACCTCCAGTCATACCCTTAATTAAATCAAATGTTTTGTCAGCGTGAGTAGTTCCGCTGATTTGATTTTTAGAGTAAATATCTATAGTAGTTTTTAGTCTATTATTAAATGATTTAATTATTGGATTATTACTCAAAGCTTTTAAAGCTGTATCCCCACTTATTGACGATTCACCACTTAGAAGGTTGTCAATATCTTCACTCATCTCTCTAGCTTCTTGAGCGTTAGAAGGAACAGTTTTATGCTGACCTAACAAGTTGTTTAGCATATAAACGTCTTGACCTACTCCATCTAATTTGTGTAATAATTTTATAATAGAAATTTCATTATCCATTGCTCTTACATCTCCATCAACAATAAGGTCTGTATTTATATCTACTGGAGATTCAGGATTTGTATTTAAATCTTTAACTACAGACTTAGCCATATCCTCACCTATAAGCTCTTTTAATGCTGACTCAGCAGCACTTGTGTAAGAAAAGTTTCTATCTCTCAAAGCTTTTTTACCAGCGTGTTTAGCGTACAACTTAGCAGCTTTAGAGTTTAATATTAAATCTACTTGCGAAGCATTAAACCCAATTCTAGGTAGTATTGATCCAGCTACAATAGTTGCAGGATTTAAACCTAAAGTTGTTGCTTGCTGATTCTTAGCGTTATCTAAAACAATTTGTAAAGTTTTAGCTCCTTGGAACGCTAAAGAGTTTTGAGAGTAATTTCCAGACCAATCATTGTTAAACGATCTTTTAGCAACTCCGTTAATACTTATTGAAAATCCTAAACCAACTCCGTACCTAGATAGATAAGACATACCGTTGTTTAATGCAGCAACATTACCAACCATACCAGATCCGCTAACATTTTCTTCAAAATATTCAGCTGCACCTACAGGGCTATTTTGATTAGACCTTTGTGTGGTACTAGGAAATCTTTTTTCTACAGCAGCTTTTCTTGCTTCTATCTCATCATTAATTTCTAAGTCAGCAGTAATTTCTTCAAACTTATTTTCTTTTTGGTAAAAGCTAATTGTTTTATCTATATACTCATTAACTTTTAACTCAGCACTAGTCTTAGGAGACTCATTTTTAAAGTTCATAAAAATAGAGTCACCATCATGATCAGAACCTAAAACTCCGTTTACCGCAGTAGGAATCTGAATAGAATTGTTTTGGAACTTACCAGACTTACTTTTAACTTCAGTTTGAAAAGCTTTAATTTCCATTACAACTCTAGATTGATTACCGTGCGCAGGAATACGAGAACCAATAAATTCTTCACCAAGAATTACAAATGTTCCGTCTTCTAGTCTAGCAATTTTAGACGACAAAAAGTCTCTAGCTTCTAATTCAGAACCAAACGATCTATCTAATCCTACAATTTTTGCTGGACTAATATTACCAACTTTAGAAGATGCTATTACAGGCTTTTTAACTAACGCACTACTTATGTAGTTGTCAATAGCTTCTTTAGTATTAAAAGATTTACCGTTAGCATCTTTATCTATTCTAGCCAAGTACTTACCTTTAAATGATGCAGGAACAACAGCTTCTGCTGGTAAAGTAACACTTCTACTTTCGCCTTGAGCGTTATATTTAACACCTTTAGTGTAAGCTTTTAAGTTTTTGCCAACACCTGTAGCTTGAATAGCTATATTACCGTTAGTAACAATCTTAGCAGACTTCTTTATTAAAGATTTTATTGCATCAGCAAAGTATTTATGTAGTCCAGGTAGGTTTTGACTAATCTTTTCATTAGCAGCCGCTAGCAATTTAGCAGCACCATTAGACGTAGATGTTATAGCGTTATTACCTACAACTCTACCAAGCATTTGTTTAACCTTTAATCTAGATTCTACTGTGCTTTCTTTTTGGTCAGCAATCATTGCACCAACAGCTCCTTGTAAATTGTCTTCAAACACTTCAGCTTCTAACGCTTGTATTTGATCCATCTCTTCAGATTGCTCTTCAGTTAAGTCATTATTGTTTGCACCAACAAGCTGCGTAGGGTAAGTTGTTTTAGTCTTACCATTATCCATAGGCAATTGTATACCCATGTTTGCTCCGTCAATACCAACAAGTTTATTACCAACAACGTAAGCAGCATCAAGATCTTTTTGAGCTTGAGAGTCTTCTCCAAATTCAGTATCGTGATCTATAGAAGATTCTGTTCCGTGTACGTTAGGGAATTTTTTAGCGCCACTTTTAAATACAGCTAAATTTAAAGACTCACCGTATCCGTTCTTATTTCTTCTTGCTCTTAGTTTGTCTGCAATGTTTTGTAAAACTTCAGAGTCTCCAATCATCTCAGGAGTAAGAACGTGTACAGCAGTTTTTAAATATATATCATTTTCATTTAAACCTTGATTACCAGCTTCTCCTCTTTTGTCAGAACCGTAATAAACAAACTTAAATAAATGCCCCATTCTAGATCCTACTTTGTTTTGTACAAAATTAAGGTCTTCAGGTAAGATAAAACTAGCAGCATCTGTTGACTCAATACCATCAACTTCTATATCGTTAAATATAATAGGCTCTATTGCAACACCTCTTAACGATCCATCGTGTCTAGCAATTGCACCAGTTGCTCTTTTTATGTAATCAGACTCAGTTTTAGCTTCTTGATGAGATCCAATAAACAACTCTTGTGCGTACACACTATTTAAAGCAAAGTTAAATACATAGTCTGAAATTATTTCTTCTCCAGCCTTAGTAATAACAACTTCGTCACCTTTTATTTCAGCTACTTTAGATAGAACAGGATTATCTTTTAAAACTCCTGGGTTTTCAGAAATCATTTTTTTAACCTTGCCTATCTCCTCATTTAATCTTGCAAGACCTAAAACAGGAATTGCTTCACCTTTTTTTACAAGCTTATCTATTTCTTTAGCTATCTCAGCTTTTGTAGCGTCTTGCCCAATTCTACTTAAAATTTGTGACTCTATAGTAGATTGATTGTAAATTATTTTATCTAAACCTCTAGCTTTTAATTCTTTTTCAGCAGCAGCTCTTTGCTTGTCTGTAGTAATCATAGGCATCTGAATAGAGTACCTTCGCTTAGAATTAGAGAATATAGATATAGGCTGAGTGTAGTAAGTTCTACTACCTTCAGGTTTTCCGCCATCATGTGCGTTAATAAACTTTTCTAAATCACCAAAGAAAATATCTTCTTTAGTTTTGTTTTGAAAAGAAACAGTTTTACTTTTTACACCAGCAAAAGAAACAGTACCACCATCAATAGTTAGCTTAAACGCTTCTTGCTCTAATCCTTGAGCGCCTAAAGCTACTACCATTTTTATTAATGGATTGCCAGGGTATTCTTCTAAAAGGCTTTCTCTTCCCTCTGCAGTTCTAGCTTGATCAGTAATGTACTGAGCTTGATTTAATAAATGACTATTATTATTAACAACAGCAGTAGACATTCCCTCTACATTGCTTACTGTTTTTATAGCATTTTTAGATCTAGATCCAACAACCATTCCTTCTACTAAGTTTTTAAACTCAGTACTTGTAACTGATATTTTTCCTTTTGGAAAATAAGTATTAAATGTTTTACTTTGAATCCAAGACTCAACTAATGCTGGTAAGCCTAATTGCTTATTACCAACAGAAACTCTAATGTTAGATAATACATCCATGTTTAGATACTGAGATCTATCAGACATATATAATATAGGAACCATTATCTTTAATGCTTCAGGCATTGTAAGGTTTTGTCCTTTAGCAAGTTTGTCTTTTGCAGCTTGTATTCTTTTAGCTACATCTTTACGAACAGTAGCGTCTTTAGATTTAAAAAATACTTTATTAGCAGAATTTACAATTCCATTTATTTTACGTCTTTCACTACTAGCTATAGCTTCTGACTCAGAAATGTTACCATTGCTTTTAATTGCTGTAATAGAAATGTTTTCTTGAAACTTGTTTCTATAGTTGTTATGAAACTCTCTAAGAATTGTAAGCCTTTCTCCTGGCTCAGTATTTTCTTTTAGTATTTCATTTAACTTAGAAACGTGTGAGTTACCAGAAGCATCAATAGCTTTTATAAAACCTAACACATTATCTCTATGTGCAAAAGCTAAATTATGTATTTCAGACTCTAACCTAGAAAGCGTAAATTGCTTGTTCTTACCAACTGGGTTAGCAATCATCAATACAGCTTTCATTAAGTGAGAAGACGAGTTGTCTAAAGCTAATTGCTTTTGATAGTCGTCAGACATTACATTTACATCTTGCTCGCCAAGACCTTCTTGATACTCATCTGATATTTCGTCAGAAAAATTATCCTCGTTAATAGTATCTCCATTTTGATCTTGTGATCCAACATTGTATCCAGCAGATTTATATATTCTTTCTACTCCTGGAATTTTTGTAGAGTCAGGGTTTAAATCTAATCCGTGACGAACTCTATTCATCATTACAGAGTATATATACTCAGCCTCTTCTCTAACTTGAGCTTCTACAGATTTATCTTTTATATTCTCCATTGCTGCGTCAGCGATAGAGTTTATATTAGTATCTCTAGTTGCATTCTTACTAGGATCTTCCTCTTGCTCAAATAGCTTGTTAGCTTCCTCTTCTACAACAGCACTTAATTCTTTAGATAGTAAACCATACTTCATGTACTTAGCTTTACCAGTCTTAAACTTAGCACCATCAACACCACTAGCTATATCATCAATAATTGTATTACCTATTTCTTCTAGTGATAGGTTTTCAAATTTACGATCTACATTGCTAAGTATTTCTTTAGCATCTTTAGGTGTTATAAGTTTGGAAATTCTTCCTTTTAGTCTTTTTATAAATCCTTCGTATTGAACTACGTCAGGCCCTTTATCAAATAACACATTTAATTTACTAGCCATTTGTGGAGCTAAAGACGTAACAAACGATTCTTCAATTATATTGTCTTGCTGATTGTCAGGCAACAAATTAATAACCTTATCTTCAACAAGTGTATTCATAAACTCATCAAAAATAGTCTTAGTAGTTTCTGTGTCACCTAAGTCATGAGCAACTAGCATAGCGTTAATCTTCTCCTGCAATTCTTGAGGTAAAGATTCTTTTTGTGCTATAAAGTTTTGTATAATTTCATTACCTGTCAACACTTGAGTCTCTCCGTTTGCGTCTGGAGTAGAGTAAAGTAATTCTTCAGAGTAAGAGTTTTTAATATCTCTAAATACTTTAGACTTTATAATTTTAGATACCCCTCTAATAAATGATGGGTTATCTTTCATCATTTGGTAATAAACGTGACCGTACTCGTGCATAATCTGCATACCTACGTCAGATCCTGAAGTAACATGTACAGCAGAACCTAAAGCCATACCAGCGACTAATCCACCATGCTCGTCAATAACTTCTCTTAGTATAAGCAATTGCTTGTTAGGGAATTTTCTAGCTGCAGCAGCTACAATAGTAGATTCTAATGCTGGATTTAAAGATGAGTAATATTGTAAAACACTTGGCTTTGTAGATTCTACAACGCCATCTGCAGTTTTCATTTTCTTACTGCCACCAGGTATAGTTCCAAATCCTTCCTTAAATAGGTTTTGAACTGACTTTGCCATCTTAGACTTAGATGCTTTAGAAACCTTCTTAGAAAGCTTCTTAGCTATCTTATCGGCAGCAGACTTAACTCTTTGCGCATAAGTTATATCTGAGTCTTCTTTAACTTCTGGTTCAGGCTTTTTATCGCTTGACTGTGCTTCCTTCTGCTCAGTTTCTTCTGCGCTTCCTGTATCTTCTTCTGTTGTCGTGTCTTCATCTTCTACAATTTGTGCTTCTTCAATAGAATCAGTTTTCATTTCAGGTTTAACCTTCTTTTTACCCATCTTAGCTAAAGCAGCTTCCATCCCTCCTTTTGTTTTACCTTCAAGCTCAGATATTTGATCTTCAGTTAAGTTATCATACTTATCTAAATTCCCCCATATATCTTTATCTGACAAACTATCATTATTTAAGTCAGCCCATATATCACCTCCTACTTCTTTTTCTTTAACTTTTGCCTGTCTAGTAGTAGTATCAATATAAGACTTAATGTCTTCATCAGTAATATTTTCTGATTTTATATCTGACTTTATAGCCTCTAATATTTCTTCAGTAGTTTTACCTTCCTTTTGTAGCTCTTGTATTTTTGAGTCAAAAGGTCGCATTGCATTTCTAAACTCTCTACCCTTTTTTACATCTGCAAATTTTTGCTTTACAAAATCAACAGCTCTACCAGTAAATGATTTAGCTTTAGAAAATATACTTTTACCAGTTTCTTCAACTTCTTTAGCGCCTTCTTCAACTTTAGACTCTGCTTCTTGCTTTTGTCTTTCAGCTTTTTCTACTTCACCTTCTTTTGTAAACTGCTCATACTCTTCTTGAGTCAAGCCCTCTGCAGCTTCGTTAGCTTCTTGAATTTCGTAAGAATCTTCTTTAATTCTTTCTTCTAAAGCAGCTTTTTCTACAGATAAGTCTGCTTTTTCTGGCTCACTCATTGCAGAATACTCTTCACTTTGCTCAAAAGATTTTATGTCATTTAACCTTTTTGAGTCAATAGACTTTGCAGATGCAGTATATTTTTTTGCAGATAAAAGTTTTGCTACAGCAGTCTTACCTTCTGCAATAGAGTTTTCTAAAGCAGCAACATTTGTGCTATGATCATTTTCAATCTTAGCAAGCTCATTTGTGAGAGCTTCACCTTCTAGATTTTCGTTTGCTTCAGCAATTGATCTTTCCTTTAAAACATTTAAATTTTCTAAAGACTTTTTAGACTGATACTCTTTAACCTTAATATTAAATAAAGTCATTTGACCAGCCTCAGTAAGTTTTTCTTTAAATGGTAGAGTAGATGCTATCTTAGAGTACTCTAAAATAGTATTATCATATTCAGCCCTTTCTTCGGCAGATATTTTATCAGCCTTCTGTAACTTATCAAGCATTCCATTAAGACCATCAATTTGATCCTCACGAATAGCAGCTTGTATAATCTCATTTGTTCTTACTTTCTTTTGAGCATCACTCATGTTCTCATACATGTTGATGTCATTATCAATAGAAACTCTTTTGTTAGTTATACGTCTACCATTTTCAGCAACGCTATTCATAAATCCTCCACGACCCCCCATAAGGAAACCAGCAGCAAAAGAAACCCCTAATGTTTTTCTGTTTTCTTTAGATGTTAAGAAATCAGTATATTCAACAAACTCTTTACCTTGAACTTCTGCAAGGTTTTTTTGTTGTATCCATTCTTCGTATGTTTCTTGGAACATTTCTTCAGTACCTTCAAACGTACCAGTAGTTGTTCCTCTTCTAGCGTGTTGCATTAATCTCTGACCAAAATTCTTTTGAATTTGTTTTGCAGATTCTGCTCCACCTCTTAGTTTATTGAATTGCTTAAAAGCCTTACCAGACAAACCACCAAATTGAATACCCCACGAAAGACCGTTTAATGCAAACCACTTTGAGTTGTCAACAAATGTTCCGTGCGCAGCTTCTTGAGCTTGATCTTCTGATAGACCCATACCTAAAGCTTTATTGTAAACATCACCAGCAAGACCAGCTCCAATTACAGCAGTAGTTGCAGTACCAGCACCTAAAAATGATGCAACACCAGAACCCATGGCACTAAGACCAATTACTCCATCTTTTGTTGTAGCTAAAGCTCCTAACAACCCTTCCCCACCTAATGCAGCGTCTGCACCAGCAACACCTTTAGAAGCTCCCTTCTTTAATGCTTGAGATGTTTTTTGAGTATCTAAAGTTTTAACTAATCTTTTTGCAGATCCAAAAGCTCCTTTTTTAGCAGCAGTTCTAGCTCCTGCTTTCATTAATCCTGTAGCTACGTTTACACCAGCTTTACCAGGAATAATCATAGAAGCCATGTAAGGAAGAGTCTTGGCTACGTCTGTAGCCCAAAACTCTATCTTAAACATATCGTCTAAAGTAAACTCGTCTAATCCTGGAGATTGATGAACCTCACCCCACTTCTGTAGTGATTCACCCCATTTGTGAAAAGAAGGCAACCTTTCTGTCACCTTTAAAAATGTATCTGACTTTCTAAGCTCGTCAGGCAATATAGTCATAGCAGCATAGTCAATCATATTACCTATGTCGCTAACAACAATACCAGTACCAGCTACTAAACTTTTACCAGCCTTTTCTAAATTGCTTTCAAAAATAAGTTCAGGATCTATTCCTGCTTCAGTTACTGCCTGCCTATCTCTTTCAGCTATACCAGCAATACCTGGCCTTAACTCTTTTTGTCTATCTTCAAGCGCAAAGTCTCTAGCCATTGTAGAAACATCGTCTTGAGAAATCATTTGCTCTTGAGGAGCTTGTTCAGTTAATTCTTCTTGTGTACCGTAATCGCTAGCATAGTCTAATAAGTTGGCTTTACCTTCTGTACCACCTTCATTGCTACTGTATTCGCTAGCAAGATCGCTTAAATCTGCCATTGTCTATTTTTTATTAATTATAAGTATCCCAAATCTCTGCTAATTTAAGGATTTCACCCTTATCTCCAAGACCATCAAACATTTTATTCATTACATCAAATATTGTTTCTGGGTTATTAGTTGCAATTGCTTTTTGAAACTCTTTACCTTTAGGACTTCTGTCTTTAAGTAAATTATTCATTGCATCTAAATATCTTTGAGAAGTAACCCTAAAGTCTCCACCTTGATTTTTAGCAGCAGAAGATGCTAGTGAATATATAATACCTTTTGAGTTATTATTAAAATCAGTATTTTTATAAACCTCACCTAATATGTAATCAACACCATCCATATCAAAATCAGTATCTTTATAAAAAGCATTACCTTCTTTTTGCTGATATTTTCTAATTTGATTTAAATAAGCTTCGTTTTCAGCTGTCTTTTTCTCTAAAGACTTTTCAAGTTCTATTGAGCTTTTAGAAGACTTCTGTATGTTTTTTTCTTGACCAGTATTTTCAATAATACGCTCTAAAGAAACGCTACCTGGATTTAACTCAATCATAACTTGATCATCATCATCATTTTGATATACACCAACCATTGTAGAAACAAATAATGGATCGCCTTTATAAAATTCTTTTAACGAAGCCATTAAGTCTTTATCTGTAGAATCCCCTATAATGTGATGAACCTCTTCACCATCTACATTAAAAATTGCTTTATTAACTAAATAAGCACCATCATACTTCATGTCCTCATATTCTTTTTTAGCTTCATAGCCATCTATGTAAACACCGTCTTGATCATACATACTCTTACTATGAGTCATGTCATAAGTACCGTCTGAATTGTTTTTTATTTTAGTGCCAAGCAACTTTTCTATAGCCTTTTGAGGGGCGTCAGTAGCGTCAGTAAAAATTCTATAACCTTCAATCTTAACTTTACCAACTTGATCAGGCCCTTCAGGTCTAACACCAAAAGCTTGAAATCCTGAGTTTTGAGAAACTTTCTTTAATGCTTTAGAAGCTCTAGTTCTTCCAGTATAAGATTTTTGCATACTAGCTCTTATTTCAGCTTCCATTTCTACAGGACCCATTTCTTTAGTTCCAACTGCATTAGGATTGTAAGCACCTTTCATCCCCATATCTGTTTTAGCAAAAGATTTAAGTAGCTTTTCTTTTCCATAAGGATCTCCAGGAAATTTAACACTTGCTTCAGCTTCTAACTTTTTAAGTTGAGGGTCTTGTTTTTCTAAAGCGTAATTATGAACTATATTTAAATATTGAGAATTAAATACTTCATCAAAATTAATGCTTTGACCTTCGTAATAGTTTGCAGTATCTACAGCGTCATACTTAGCTCTTAACCCAGAAAGTTTAAAACTATCTGTTTCCCCAGCTAAATATTTTCTTCTATTTTCTAAATCTACTTGAGAAATTAAATCAGAAGTATCTTTGTTTTGCGATCTCTGATCAAGTAATGCCAATTGCTTTGCAGAAGTAACTCCGTTTTGATATTTTTCACTATTTGTTAAACCAGAAACAATGCTATCTCTAAAGTCTAAAACTTTACCACTACTCATAGCAGAAGAATATCTTCCGTTAAAAGTTTTAAGCATTGATTTAAACTCCATTTTTTTCTCATCAAAATAGTTAGTCATATAATCTCTCATGTGAGGTATATTATTAACTTGAGTCATGTAGTCTTTTTCAAGCTTGGCTAGCTCATCTCTTTCAGCTCCAATCATTTTAGCATTCTGAAAGTCTAACTGCTCTTGCTGCATTATTTCTTGACGCATTTGAGCTTCTTCTTGCTTCCTAGCTCTTCTTGCTTCTGATGTACCGTTAAGCGCTAATGTAAGCGCTTGCATTGCTCCGTAATCTATTGCCATATCTTAATTCCTATTAATAACCAAACATTTCATTGCCTGGGTTAAATGTTGGATCAATTAATCCAGATTTCTTTTTGTTATTTCCTAATATACCTTCTTGCTCTTCTAACTCAACCTTTACAGGGGCATCATCTGCACTAAGTAAATTTAAAGCTTTATCTTTTATTTTATCTTTTGCTCTAGACAAAAATGCAGTAACTTTTTCTCCAGTAGTAGGATCTACTCCAACCTGATCTTGACCTGACTTACCAAGCTTATCAGTTTTATAACCCATATCCATAAGCATCTTTTCAGTTTTAACCTTATTGTACCTATCAACCTGTCTACTACCTACTGCGTCAGCAACCATTGATAAACCAGCTCCTGCTAATTGAGCTCCAGCTTGTTTACTAGCTTGTGCTTGTTGAAACTTAGCGTTTTGGTATCTAGACTCTCTAGCAGCTTCGTATTGCTCGTTCATCATCATCATACTATCGTACTTTTGCTGATTTTGTCTTTGCATTTGTGCGTCTGCTACTGCAATATCTGTTAATGCAGATTGACGAGCTACATCAAGCCCTCCAAGTCCAGCTAAAAATTGAGCTCTATTACCAGCAGATCCACGAACAATATTTTCTATACCAGTAGCGTATGATGAGTCTAAATCATTATGAGCTTTAGCAAGTTCGGCAGGAGTAAGACCTTGCTGTGCTAATCTTTTAGACTCTTCTAATCTTTGTTGAAATGCAGGGCCTAGCTTTGGATCTTTAGGAATGTCAACATCTTTTAATGCTGCACCTAAACCAACAGCTCCAGATGCTAAACCAATAAGAGAAGATAATCCTCCAACTTTATCTAAAAAAGATTCTTTGTATAAAACATCCTCACCTTCTGCGTCAATAGCATCAACTGCAGCTTGAGACTTACCTCTTGTATCAATAACACTAGCACTAGGTGTAGAGGTTTTAATTTTATCTACACTTTTTGATTCTAAAGACGTAGTTTTTAATGGAATATATTCTTCATCTTCAATATCATCTACTTCAACATTTTCTAATGGATCTTTTACATTAAAATCTTTTCTATAGTCAACATAATAATCAGAATAATCAGGCTTCTCTTTTTTTTCTATTTTATTATCACCTTTATCATGTCTTTGATTTTTTTCAGCTTTCTTTTCTTCTTTTATAACCTCACTTGTTGCCTCTATGTAATTAGCTTCTCTACCAAGAGTATTAGCGTTAAGATCACTATCTCCACCAATAAGTTTAGCTCCTTCAGCCAAAGAAATTTGACTATACCTAAGAGACTCATTTACCAATCTATCTGGAACTGTTTGATCTGGATTGTCTTTAATCCATTTATCTATAGATTTAAAAACAGTTGATACTGCATGACTTTTTCTTTTTAAAGCTCCAGCAGTTTTAAAACCTTCTTTTTGTTCTTTTCCAAATCCACCACCAAAATTGTGCAAAGTAGTTAAGCTAGCATAAACATCATCACTAACTTTTCCTTGATATTTTTCTAAAGCTTTATCGGCTTTAATAAATATATTTTGAGCAAGCTTATTTTTAATGTTTTTATCTATAGAAACTTCTAACGCTACCGATGCAGGATTTTTACCTTCAATTTCAAAATCTCTATATAACCTGCCTAAGTAACCTTTTTCATCCCACATTTCTGCGGTTTTTCTATCTATACCATAATTAACTAAAGTCTCGACTGTTTGAAACCCTAAGTCTATACCATAACCAATAGTTATACCAGACGTATCACTAGGTATGTAACCTATATTTTTAAAGCCCTCCATCTTGTCAAGATGTTCTATTCTTTTACTAAAAAGCTTACCTCCGTATGATTCTAAAAATTCTTTAGTCGTCATTATGCTCTATTTTGTGTTATAAAATTATCAATATCTTGAGCTCCATACAGTCCTTGATTAGCTTCTTTAGTTTTACCATAAAATTCTTCAGCTTCAGAACCAGCTAATGCAATAGATGTTTTTGCGCTCCGCTCACCTCTTGCTCTTATAGCGGCTTCTCTTTCAGCTTTTTCAAATTTTTTCTTTTTAAATAAACCTACAGCCCCACCTACAAGAGCTCCAACTCCAGCACCTACAGGGCCTAAAGCAGCTCCCA
>Ga0181395_1000167_pt1 | contig 26398 bp, 30 predicted proteins | sample 18SPOviralmetaG_FD_130124 | JGI IMG/M metagenome (GOLD analysis project Ga0181395, IMG submission 130124) | Marine viral communities from the oligotrophic San Pedro Time Series (SPOT) site, San Pedro Channel, CA, USA - 18 SPOT_SRF_2010-12-16 | ecosystem: Environmental > Aquatic > Marine > Strait...
AAACTACAATTATTTACTCTATTATCTTTTCTAAACATTATAAAATCACCAGCTGATGGTACTTTATTAGCGCCTGCAATAGCGTTGCCACCGCTATCGTTTGTATCAGCAGTAAAATTAGCGTTTCTAACCTCTGACACTCTACCTACTAAATCAGTAGCGCTAACAGTAGTTGCTCCAGGACTTATAGCGTAAACATAATCGTTTACTTGTAGTGATTTATTAATTTTGTTAGAAAATCTTATATTATATTCTGCCATATTTTTATTTTTACGTTAACGTTCCTAAAACAAAACCTCTATCTATATCTAAGTAGATTACTTGATCAGCGCTTCCAAGTTTCGTAACAGTCATAGATCCTCTTACTTTCATATAAAGAGCGCTGCCGTGAACGGCTAAGGTAGTATTGTCAGATAATGTTTGATTACCTGCTACTGTTATAGGTGTTCCGCTTGAGTGTATTGCAGTTATACGATTAGCGCCGCTAGTAGTACTTACTTCACCACCAATTAAAAAACTACCAGCAGAAGCGCCAGATAAAACATCTACTGTTACACTAGTGCTACCTGAAACAGCACCGTTTATTCTAATAGTACCGCTTGCGTTTTTACTTACGTTTTGAACAGCGTCAACAGGTGTAAAAGACCAATCACTAAAACTAACTGAAACGCCACTTGATTTACCTATTAATTCACTTCCATAAGCTCTAAATTCAACAGCCGCAGTTTCATCCCAACTAGGCGTTGCAGAAAGCGTTATTGTTTTTGTCGATGTATTAATAGCTGTAATGGTAGGATATGTTAAAACACCTAAAGTACCACTTTGTTCTTCGTCACCACTACCATCTATATTCGCTAAACTCATACCCACTACTAAACCAGAAACGCTATTAACTACCATAGAGTTAGAATTTGTAGCGACAACACTTGTTGTTGTAGTTACTTTTATATAAAAATCTTCATCCCTTGGCTGTAAAGATGCGTCTATTATTGGAAACCTATTACTACTACTAGGAGCGGTAACTTTAAAACCTAAAGCAGGGCTTGAAGGATCAGAAACTAACGCGTCGTACTCAACAGATTGGTTTGTAGTTGTACTAGAAGATCCAGTTACCTCTGCATAAGTAACGCTCGCACTAGCATCGTAAATACCACCTTCAAATCGACTAGCTGACTGATCTGTAGCTAAACTCACTCTTACATGGACATTTTTTTCCTGTGTAATTTCAATTGGATAATAAATTTTATTATAAAGCGATAAACTATCACTCAATAAAGTGTTTTTACTAGGCTCTGCAAAAAGCATGAAAGTATATGTATCTCCAGAGGTTGCCGCCGGTATTGTAATAACACCGGTATATTTACCTGAAACAACCTGATTAGCTAATCTACTTTTTGTTGTTTGCGTTGAAGAAAAAACGCCTGTTTTAAAATTATAAAAATTACCAGAACTATTTTTAACTCTCAAACTAAAAACAGCCTCTGAATCACCTGCTACAGTATAAGTTATTGTTTCTCCAGATGTACCAACTGTGTTTTTGTTTAATGTGAAATTATTTATATAGTTCATTTTATAAAGTATTTACGGTAGTACAAGTTCCTACACCTTGAAAATTAATTGCATTTGTGTCAATGGTATCTTCTTCACCTTTTATATAGTTAAACCACTTACCTTCTTTTTCTATAAAGCTACTTACAGTTCCACTTTGTTTTTCTGTTTGTATTGTAGCCTGCCAGCCGCTATCACCATCGTAATTTAAGGTAGTAAAGTTTTTTATAGAAAGTGGTGATTCGTTTATTACAGCTGTCATAGAGCAAATAGCATTTTGACCATAGAATACAGACCTATTACCTAAGTGATGTTGATACAAATGACTATTGTAAAAAGTATAATAATTACCACCCATACTTAAACCGCTTTCAGGTATAAAAGATTTAAAACTAACCCAACCTCTAACATCTTCTTTAAAACTAATAGTTACAGAGTTAGAACTACTATTAAACTCGTTTATTTGTTGATTACCATCGTCAATAGTTAAGTTGTATTCTTTTTTATAAGTATCGTAACTACCCACTATTTTAAAAGCATCTTCTTTTAATTTATCTTTAAAGTATGTAGACATACCGGCGTCAGATATAGGTGTCAAACCATCCATCGACAATCTAAGTACAGCTCCTCTTTGTTTGTCTGTAAAATAGGCTCTATAACTTTCAGACGCAAAACTTTCTGGATTATTAGATATACCATACTCACCAACAAAAGGTCTTGCTTGTCCTAAAACTTTGTTTGAAGCTGTTAATTGTGGATTACCATCAGCATTAAATATTATATCTTTGTCAGCTGGTATTTGTACTATTTTATCTTGACATAAGGCTATTAAATCATCGTTTCTAGCAAAAAGCTTTTGTATACTACCATAAGTAGGAAGCAAATCTTTAGTAACTGTGTCTGCCATTATAAACTGATTTATTTCATTTAAACTAGTGGTAGAGTTATATATACTTGAGTATATTAAACCACTGGCTCTAAGATCTTTTGTGTATTGTTCTTTTAACGTTGAAGAAGCCTTAACGCCATTACTTATAAAAGGCTGATTAAAATCATCTCTAATTCTATTAGATTCTACACCATTACCAAACGAATAACAATTAAAATAAGACAAACCAACGTTTAATATAGTTCTATCTAAAGATAATTTGGTTATTAAACCACCACTTATTTCTTCTACTTGATAAATACCAACTTCAACATAGCTTAAATCATCTTTATAAAATTTTATTCTAGAAGTTTCGTAAGCGTCAGTTTGATCACTTGTACTACTACCACTGTAACTTCCGGATGTATCAGGGCTAAAGCCTGGCTCTATTTCTAACATATTTCCATCCCAATTTTTAACTACACAATCGCCAAAGTCAGGTGTGGCGATATGTGCAGCCGACTTATTACATCTAACAGTAGTACCAATAGGTGCTATCATGTGGCCTTTTCTATTGTCAGGTAAAATAGATGTTAAAGTTGATTGACTGTGTATGTCTAATTTTATTGGAATAGCATTTGAAGCTTCGTAATAAATATCTAAATCTACGTTTTCTTTTGGCTCTGTTTCCCATACAGCTGGATTGTCGCTACTTAAAACAGAGTCCGGATCTACGTACTTTGAACAAAACGCATGTTTACGCCTGTAGTAGAATTACTAAGTTGAGTTGTTGGATTATAAGAAGAGCTTGCGGCAGTTGGATCTTTATCTAGTTTTAATATATAACAAACTCTTCTATTATCTGGAGCGCCAAATTCTGTTAATTTATCATCAAAATCACTCACGAAACCAGCCCAGTCAGTTGAGCTATTAGTAGTTCTAATGTTTTCTATCATATTGTGATAAGCAAAATGAACAGTGTCTTGTCTTTCATCAAACGTAGCATTATTAGCCCCATCCCACTTAGCCATTCTATTCCAAGCGGTATGATTATATATCCAAACTTCTTCACATTCAAGAATAGTGTATGCTTCGTTATCTGTGCCAAATGTAAATTTACTACCAGGTGTTTTTAAGTTTTGTATAAAATCAGCTAGTTCAGGCTTGTTATAAAGTGGATCCCAAGTTCTATCTATTACATCGGCAAAATTAAAGCTACTATCTTGCGGCACGTTACAAACCTCCATACCTCTATCTGCGTAAATATAACCACTTAAACTTCCGTTAGTTCCAGGATCATTTGTGCTACCATCTCCTGTGACGCCCATATATATAAAAGGCTGTTGATTATTATTTTGTATATTATGTAAATTTATTGTGTGATTGTTAGCACCATAACCACTCCAATCAGGATCAAGAAAGTTGTCAAGCTCACCTGGGCTAAGGTTACCCCCATCTCTTATACTAGAACCAGCGGGAAACAAATGCGGTCCTACTCCAGATACAGACAAATGCATATAAAACCCACTTGAGTCATACGTGAAATTATCACCATCTCTATTTCCACTACCACCACCACCAATTTGTTTTCTTATTTCAAAAGCAGCTGCTGTAGGTGTAAAAATACCAGGCATAGCGTCTACAGTACCTCCAAAACCATTTGGCCAGTTTGAACTAGATGTTCCAAAATCTACGCTACTACCAGTAGGATTACCACTATATCCACCTCTAAATAAATTACCACTAACAGACACGTCGTATTTATTAGCACCTGAATCAAGAGCGCCATCGTTGTCTGCCCCTGGTACATTATATGATATATTAGACATATCAGAAACTATACGAGGCTGCATTGCGGCTACGTAACAAGCGTCTATAAAAAACCCTGTAGAGCCTGTTACCGATGTGCCATCAAATAGTAAATTACCGTCAGTGGCGTTGTTCCATTTAGCAGGCGTGTTACTTATACTTCCAGCAGATCCGCTATTTGTTGTGTGATTATTAACACCGCTTGTTTGACCAGCTAAACCTTGACTACCAACGCTGTTTGTATACTGTAAGACACCTCCAACACTAGCAGCTGAATCATCTGCCAAGTTAAATATATCCGCGCTGGTAGAAATAGAGTATTGTTGAAGAACACCTATTTGTGGCTCTAAATATTGATCTGTAACGACGTTTGATAGTATTTTTACAAAAAATCTTCCCTGAAACTCCTCCCACTGCTCTTGCTCTTCTAAAAATATATTTGTTTTTAAAGTTGATTCTAGCGTTTTATTAGTTAAACTACTTTCTACCCAAGAGTCTTCTTGTGTAATTTTTTTATTTAAAGTAATTTTATACAACTCAGGCGCACTACCTTCTGTTGTTAAACTTGTTATTCTGTATCTTGTAGAAATGTATTTAACGTTAGCGCTAGGCGAAGCCTCAAAACTTATGTGTAACTTTTTATCATTATCAAATAGTTTTTGTAAGTCTGAACCAGACTCTAATTGTAACTGTTCTTTACTAATTGTCAAAGCTATGACATCTGCGGAAGGTTGATTGCTTTGTTCTGGATATAAATCTGTTAAAGTACCGTTACCATCAAACTGCCCTAAACCAGTATATTTCTTACGTATAAATTCTGGAGCTTCGTTTTTTATATCTATTACTTTAAATTTATTTTCAACATTAACTTGGTAATCGCTGTCTATAGCTTTTTTAAGTATAATGTAATCATCTTCTTGTATTTTGTTTCTATCAGATGATGGAAAAGAAATCCATAAATTACGGTCTTGTTCTGCTCTATATATTCTATCCATTACAAGGTTGTAATACTCTGAGGAAGTTTCTTTTAAAAAAACTTTAAAGTAATAAGGCTCGTAATTTGTTGTAGTATTATTATCGTTTGTCTTTATTTGTAGGCTACTAGTGTAAGATCTAAAATAAAGTCTATTTGAAGCGCTAGCGTTACCGTAAAAAGTACCATCAGTATTAGCGTTATAAGGTATTGTTTTAGAAGCATTTTTAAAAGTAAAAACAGGTGTTTCTCTTCCATATTCGTCTCCGTAAACAACACCAGCTTGATATGTTCTTTGTGATTTTATTGATTCTTTACCTCTATCAAAATTAACTGTTTGATTAGCAAAAGTTCTTTCTTGATACTTTAAATACATATTAGGTTGATAAGAATCTCCTAAATCTAAGTTTTGAGTATAGTTACCATATATTAATCTACCAGCCGTAAAGTCTTGTGCTTTAGCTTTTTTAGGTACGTTATCAAAAGGTCTTAGAAGTTGATTTGAAGGTAAAGCAGCGTATATGTTTTCTGATGTTATTTTATAATAACCAGTGTTACTAGGTGTTACCCCTGTAGTAGCTGGTAAATCTATAGTTTCGTTGTCTCCATCAACAGTTGTCCATCGACTATTAGTTTCGCTATATTTAACTGTATCTATAGCATAAACTACAGTTGAATTATCTGGTTTATAAAGTAAATCTATTTCTACAACTCCGTCTGGTATATCGTGTGTAACGTAATCTTTTAGAATAATTTCTTTAATCCTAGTCTCCATAGCAGAATTGTATGGCTCTCTAGTTGGGTGTATACTAAACTCTCCTGGTTTAAAAATAATTTCTGTGAAAGGACCAAACGCAGAGTATTCACCATCTTTATATTTGTATCTATAAGAAAATCTAGGAAACGTTTTGCTAAATAATAAATCTTCTAAATCTTCTACAACAAAATCATAAGACACACTTGTTGTTGAAATACTAGTTCCTATTGATAATACTTCGCATAAAAAAGTTTGCTCCCACTCTTGCGAGCCAGGTATAGAATTAAATGATTGACCAGAAGAAGGCGGAGAAGTAACAAGTAATCTTATTTGAGCGTTGTTAGGTAGAACACCTTGGGTAGCTGGATCGCTTAATAACAAAACGTCGTTTTCTTCTATTTGAAGAGGTATACCATCAAAAAAACTATAAATTTCGTTTTCAGAACCAGGGTCACCATCTAAAGTATAAGTGTTACCATCACTAGCGGGATATTCACTACCACCACTACCGTCGTCGTATTCAACGCTAGGGCCTACAATAAGTTTATTTTCTAACAAAACTTTTAAACCAATAGTACTGCCAACTTGAGCAATAGAAAAATTAAAAGGCAAACTTGTGCCGCTTGTAAAAAGACCACCAGTAACAACAGTTTCTATAACAGGTGCTTGTGTTGGTTTCTTTTTTATTAAAGTAATATGCTCTTCTTTTATATCGCCACCTGTTACACCTCCAGTAAATTGAGTTTGTGTTGAAAGATTAGTACTTCCAGCTCTACAATCATCTATATTAATACATCTAGGCTCGTTAAAACCATCTGTCCACATTAAAAGATTGTCAACTATATTTATACCGGTTATAAATTGGTCTTGTTCAAATTTTAACACGTTGTGATTAAAATCTACTAAAATTAAATTCAACTCAGGACCCGTAACTGGGTTTGTGTCGTATTCAAATATAGCGTCTATGTCGTTAGTGTCATCGCAACCAAACCAATAAAGTTTGTTGTTTTTTTCATCAGCTATAGAACCTACGCACTCCCAATTACTACCAATAGACTCTCCATCATCATTATTAATAATATTTATTATAGTATTACCTAAAATATTTTGAACAGTTCCAACGTCTGAATCATCAGAAGTAGAAACCTGTATATTCATAGCGTCTTTATATTGTCCTTTTGGAATTATTCTTTCATCAAGACTTTTGTTCATTTTGCCTTGAGTAAAAGTACTTTTAATATCTGGCATGTATTAATGTTTTATCCACTTAGACTTGTCTCTAAGTATTTGAGTTAATTCTTCTAGTTTTATATTTGATAATCTTAACTTAGCCTTTCTTATTGCTGCAAATTTTTCTTTTTGATACCTTCTTACTACATACTCTGGAACGTTAGCTCTTGTAGAAAGCACTGCGTGCATTATATATTTATACATAGCGTCTTCTGCAAATTTATGAACTTGCATTTCTCCGTCTGTACCAAGGCTATCGCTTATATAATCTAATATCACAGTTTTTCCAGAAATATTAGAGCTAAAGTGTATTAAACCTTTAAGCTCATCAATATAAAAAGATCCATTTGTTTGAGCGTGTGATGGTTGTAGTCCATATCTTTCTCTATGAAAAGGTAAATCTAAAGATTCTCTATAGTCTTGTTGTATTAATTCAGAAGGTTCTTGAGATTTATAGTTACTCCAAGTTGTAGAATCTCCATCTCTAACTAAATCAGGAGAAGCTCCTTCATAAATAACTTCAACGTCAGTTAAAGTATTTCGTCTTTTTGAATAATCTGTTATATCAGCTGGAGACGAAGCTGTGTTAATAAAATCAGTAAAAGAAGTTATTAAAACATAAACAACGTTGTAATTTGTCACGTCTATATCTAAAACCTCTTTTTGCGTAGCAGTATTTCCAGTGCTAACCCACTCTACATAAGCAAGTCCATTTGTACCATTTGAAGCGGGTATAAAGTTTGGAGCGCTAGAATCACCAGGATTACTAACGGTATTGTTTAAACCAGGATTAGCTTTTTCTACATTAGTAGCTATGTCACCAGGCGTGCTACTAATTCCAAAACGTATGGTACTACCAGAAGTTTCATTAGGTATAACTGAAGCAGAAGAACCGTAGGCTCTTATATCTAAATAATCTATATTAGCAACATTTATTTCTTGCCAACAAGCGTAAGCTCTACCTGTAACAACACTATTATAAGAAGATGTAAAAGGTTTAGAATCAAATTGTAATCTCGTAGAACTTCCTCCTGTTATAGCTGTAGGAGAATCTGCCTGCACCGTGTCTGTACTTGAACCACCCCAAGGCGTGTTATCTACAGCGGGGGTAAATGTCCAATTATTTGTAGCAGATAAAACAGAGCTAAAATCTGTGTTGCTTAAATCATCACTAGATATTACTCCTGACGTAGCTACAAAATCATAGTTACCATCAGTATCTTGTTTTATTTTAAAAGGATTTGAAGTGTGTTTTGTAGGATATAAAGGATGTTTTATACCAGCACTATCGCTCCATGATAGTTTTGTGTAGTTTACGTAATCATGAGGAAGTATCATTGTGAGTGAAGCTGGTAATTCTATTTCTTGTGATTTTATAGATTTAAAAGTATCAAAAGATAATTCTGCTAAAGCTCTTTTAGCGTGAAATGCCACGTCAACTCTTCTAGCCTTACTTATAATTTTTTCTTCGCCTACGTAAGCTATCATAAATTGATTAATAATATCTCTAATAGAAACTAATTGATAATTACCATAGTCATTACCTTCGTAATACTCTTGTTGTGTTCCAGTGAATAAAGCCATTTATTTATCGTTTTTCTTGTTGTATGTTTTTATTATCTTCAGCTGATCCTATTTGATATAAATTATTATCTTTCATAGCTATACCAGCTAATTGTAATATTTTAAAAACTAATTTAGTTTCTTCTGAGGGATGTAACTCAAAGTCTGTAGTTACACTACTGTCATATTGAGCCTCATCGTTTATAACATTATAACCCCACTCTGGAGAAGCTGGTTTTCTTATATAGTTAACCGTTATTGCCTCTTGAAGACTCAAAGGATATAAAAATAATCTATTAGATCTTTTTATTTCGTACATAGGATTATAAGAAGTAGGTCTACATAATTTTGAACTTAACATATTTCGTATTTGATTAGAATTAACCTGTTCACAAGTATATGTATTATATATAACGCTATCAATTTTATACAAGTCACTTATAGCAGCGCTAACGTTATAAAACTCATTAGTGTTATTTATATTTACGTTTTTTTCTTCTTTAAAATAATCTATTTTTTCTTCTAAATAATCAAGCATATCAGAACCACCAGTACTGTTGCCTGGTAATCTACCAAATTGATTTATATCATAAAAGTATTGTTCAAATATATCTAGTTGCGCTTGTTCTGCGAATAAATTAAACTCAAGTGGAGTTATATAACCTCTTTGTTCTTTATTAGCTAACACTAAAACTTGTTGATACACTGTATTTATCTCTACCATTACTTTTGTTTTTTATAAGGAAATACTTTGTTAAGTACTTGTTTTCTTTTTTTACAACCACAATCATCACCTGCAATCTTATGCACAAACTTCTTTATTCCTGTAGCGGTTGTTATTTTTTCTATTGTGTCGCCTAAACCTTTTGATTGCATAATTGTGTTTGTAGTTACGATCGCCCCGTAGGGCGACCGCTCTACAGTTTGATTAGTTGTTTAATCTTTTTTCTATATTTGCATATATTTCCATACCTTCATCAGTTTTAAACCAATGCGCTAAAGCAGTGTATGGATGCTCGTCAAATGGTATTGTCATTATTTTTCTATCGTTAGAACCCCACAAGAAGTTTCTTTGATCAGAAGATAATTTAATAATACCAAGTTCAACAGCTTTAATACCAAAGTTTCTAAGTTGAACATTATCGTCAGCGGCTAATTCTAAGAACAAAGCAGGATTATTTCGTGCAAACACTAATAAATCTCTTTTAAGCTCTTTAGAACTCATCTTAGATACCTCAGAACCTTTTTCTACACGCATAATAGCTTCTGCCATATCAATGTCTAGTTCTCTAGCTATTACTATAGCATCTGCTTCTAGCTCTAAAATTTGAATATCATCAGCAGCTTCTTTAATAGGATTGTATTCTGTATAAAGCTTGTTTTTATCTGGATGATAAAGAGACAATAGTTTTTGTAATGTAGTTTTTGATTTTTCTACAAACAAACTACCATTTCTAAAAATTATGTGAGCTAATCTTTGCTCGCCTTTCATTTCGTCAACAAAAGGTGTGTTTTGGTTTTGACAATACTTAATTTCTCTTTCATATCCTTTTTCTTCATCAAACCAATAAATATTAGCTGATTTTATCATTCTTGATAAAGGCTTTTTGTTTCCAGTCAAATTATAAACCCTGTCTTTTATTTCCCAAGTTGGTTTTTTAGGTTCAACTTTTTTAGGTTTTGGTGCTTCAACAACTGGTGTTTCAACAACAGGTACCTCTACCTCTGTATTTTTTGTTTTCTTTGCCATAATATAATATATAATAAAATTAATAAAATAAAAGGCCGAGGCCGAAGCCCCGGTCTTTTTATAAAAATGCTTACTTCATTAACATGAAGTTATTAGCGCCTTGTGTAATTAAACATCTCTCAGTTAAGAAATGTAGTTGCATTGCATCTAAAGCAGATGTAGCAGCGCCTACAGAACCAGTAACCCAAGTTTTCATTCTTCGATCATCAGTTTGTGAAGCTCTAAATCTTACGTGTAAGAAAGGACGTCTCATACTAGCCCCAACAGTTTGATCATAAACTGAAGAAGTACCAGCAGGAATTACAACACCTCTAATAGCGTCAGATCCAGCAACTGCGTTAATACCACCTCTTGTAGCTAAGTCGTTTAAGTATCTAAAGTCAGACTTGTAGAAGTCATAAGAACCTCTTCTAAATCCTGAGAAACCTAAATTTAAAGCCATATCTTCAGAGTTATTAAATACTCCGTAAGAAGTACCACCAGCTCCGTAAGAGTTCATTGAAGCTAACATGTCATCAATAGCTAAGCTAGTTGATCTGTTAACAAACATCATATACTCTTCAATAGCACCTTGCTTGTCAAACTCCGCAAGTATTGCATCAAACTCAGCTAGATCAGTAGCAGCGTTAACACCAGTTACACCAGAAGTTACGTTACCTCTATCAGTAATAGCATCAAATAAACCTTGAGTACCAACTAAAGTATCGTTACCAGCTACAGGTGTTCCTAAGAAAGTGTCAACAGCATTTGTACCAGAACCTCTAACAGACTCTAACATTGCCATTTCGATGTAATCAGTAAATCTAGCTCTAGTATCAGCTTCAGCTTTTAAATACCATAAGTAACCTGATTGACCATCTTCACCAGAAACTTCAACCCATCCAATTCTAGACGCATCAGAACCCGATACTTCGTAGTAATCTTTCATTATGATTGGTTTGTTAGTAAAAGATTTGAAATCTGGCTCGTTAGCTGTTCTTGCTTCTGTAGTAGCGGCTCCAGCAGCATTGTAACCAACACCTTTTGCAAACTCAGAACCATAAACTAAAAGAATAGTCCCTTTTTCAGCAGTGTTTCCAGAAGTTGGTATTGTAGAACCATCATAAGTTGCAACAGTAATATCACCAGCAGTTGCACCAGATCCTAAAGCTGTAACTACACCCTTAAATACCCCAGTAGGAGCAGCTACAATAACAGTATCATTTAATCTAACACCGTGAGTTAATAAACCGTCCGTAGCAAATCCATTTTCATCAATATCACACTGAACAGTTATAACGTTGTCAGCGTCAATATCACCTTTGTATGATAAATGTAATCTACCTTGCTCAGACCATACTACTTGATCAGCAGTCATAGCCTCTTCTGCACCAACTTGAGCTAAAAAACCTGAAATAGTTCTTGGTCCAAAAACTTCAGCTTCTTTTTCCATCAAGTCCGGCACGTATTGTTGTCCCCAACCTGCGTTGTCTGCAGACGAGAGATCTAGATAATTTGAAGTAAGTGTTTGCTTTATCGCAGCAGGCACACTGTTCAAATTAGTTCCATTTGTAATTGCCATAATTTTGTAATTTTAATTGTTAATTTTTGTTTTTAATTTTAAATTTGAAGTCATTAGAATCACTACCTAATACTTTTACTTTCATACCACCAGCCTCAATAACACCAGAGTGTTGTTGACGTGGATCCATGCTAACATTTTTAGACTTAGCAATACTGTCTTTTAAAGCATCAGCTTTGCCTTGTTCATAAAAATGTTTTGCAATAGCATCAGGATTCATAGCTGTAAATAAAGATTTATGATAACCCGCGGCGTCTTCCATTTCATTATTTTTATTCAAGAACTTCTTGACAAAATTATTAATGTCGCTTTGAGTTTCTTTAACATTGTCCGTATTTTTTACATTATATCTAAATCTTTTTTCTCCAACATTATATTCAAAACCTTTGAAATTTTTATTGAATAATTGATTAGTTTTATTTAAAAAAGTACGAGTTTGTTTTTCTACAACTTCTTCTTGTTCTTTTGACTCCTTGTTGTACCTGTTGAAAAAATCCATAGCCTTTTGCTGTTCTATAGTTAATTTGCTTCCAGCTTTAATTTCTTCATAATATTTGGACTTCGCACCGTCCAGGTGTTGCTTTGCTTGAGCAACTTGCTCCTTCAAAGCTAATTTTTTTCTTCTAATATCTTTGTCCTCATCAACTTCTTCATCGTAAGAAAAATAGTCGTCCATCATAAAATCTATTTCTTCTTCGTTTAAATGAGGTTTTGATTGCTTATAATATTCTTTTAGTAACGATAAATTATCTAATTCAGAATAATCTTTGTTTAGCTTCACATAATCTTCTAAACTACCACCAGTGTCTTCCATAAAATCAACAAGTTTTTGTATGTTTTCTGGTAGTGCTTTTCCAGTTTCCATAGATTCAGTTATAGCGTCTTCAGCTTGTTCAGCTAAGTCTTCAACTTGTTCTTTTACTTCTTCTTCAGTTATTTCTTCTACAATTGGTGTTTCTTGTGCTTCTGCTTCCGGTTGTACTTCTTTTTGTTTTTCTGAGGCGTTGGCATCTTTAACGAGTTCAACCACTCCTCCGTCGTCAGTGTTGTTTTCAATAACTTCTTCTTTGGTTTCATCTTCTGGTTTTTTATCTAGGTTTACCTTAGTTACATTATCGTCTTGTTTAGTTTCGACATTGTCAAGATTAACTTTAATAACATTGTCATCTTGTTTTTGCTCTACAACTTCTTCAGTTGCAGTTTCTTTTTTCTTTGCCATAATAAAATATTATATAATTAATAAAATTGTTTACTTAGGTTCAAACATACCTAATCCAAATCCACCTCCCATTATATCATTACCTGCTGACTCAAAGTTTTTAGGTGGTTTTTCATTTTTTCTCTGATCTATAAGTTCAGATTGTTGTGTTGCTTGAATCCTTGTTCTTTGATCTTTACGATCTTCTTTTTCTTTATCTTTACGGTTTAAAGAATCCGAGTCCACTTGCCTTATCTGCATGTTGTACTCAAACTCTTTTTGCATTAAAGCCATTTTTAATTCTCCTTCAGCTTGCATTTTCTGCATTTCTAACTGGGCTTCTACTTGAGCTAATTGAGATTTTGATTCTGTAATAGCTTGATTTTTTTGCATTTCTGTTTGCGCTGCAATTTGTTGTGCTTGTGCGTTAGCCATTGCTTGCGCTTGTATATTTTCTTGCTGCATTTTTTGATCTCTTGCTATTTTATCTTTTCTTCTTACTTTTAATAATTGGTTAGCAAGTTTTAAACTTCTTATTTCTCTAATATCAATAGCGTCTTCAAGTTCTATGTTTTGTTGTGCTAAAGCTACTTGTATATTATTTTCTAACAAAGCTTTTTCTTCTTCGTCAGGAGTTAGCTCTATAAATATACCAAAGTCATATAAGTGTAAGTGTTGTAATTCTTCTAACGTAGCAACGTTATGCGCGCCTACTGATTGTATAAACGCTTCTTTTGTAGGTGAGTATTCTATAATGTCAGATATTCTAAGTGACAATTGCTCAGCTGTTTCAGCTGTTAAAAACAAACCAGCTTGTAGTATGTGTCTTGTTGCTGTGTTACTATTAGCTGCTGCTATTTTTTGTATACCAACTAAAGCGTTTTTGTCTGGTGTGCTACCATCTCTAGCTTCGTTTAAACCGGTTACATCTCTTATCATTTGTAGATAATAATTGTAGTTAGCTATTAACGCTTGCATTTTTTGTCCACCAGCTCCACTAGTTATCTCTTGAATAGGTACTTTACCAGGATTCATATCACCTTCACTTGTAAAGCTTCTACCAATTACAGATCCAGTTTGAAAAAACATATTTAAAGCTTCTTGTGGGTTATAATTAGTTCCATTGCCTAAATCAACTTCAGCTAAACCATCAGCATCTAAATAAACACCATCTGGTACCATACGTGACATTACTTGTTGTAGCTTTAAATGCGTTAATTGTATCATATCAGCAAAACCTGTAATACGTTTTACTAACGAATCTATTTTGCCTTTGTACATACGAGGCGCTACTATACTGTAATTCATTTTAACTTTAGTATAATCACTTTTTGGCCTCATCATATTTTTAGCTATGCCCCAACTTAACAACTTGTTGGTACCAACTACTATAGCCCCTTCGTATAAAACCTCTATAACTCTATCTAATCTAGTAAAACCACCCTCCATATTTTCTGGTGGATTAAACTGATCGTCTTTTTCTATAGCTTTCTCAGCTCCAGAACTAGTTTCTTTAACTTTGTAAACTTCGTTCATATAAGTTTTATAATTAAAATATAAAACTTGAACTTTATTTTTATCGTTTTCTTTATAACTATAGCTATGTTGATAGTGATCTTTGTTATATAAAGAAGAGCTTTGTATTATTTCTTCTAAATCTGATTGTTCTAAATGAGGAAATTGTTTAGCTAACTCGTTAATAGGTATTGTTTTTATTTCACCAACGTAATACAAGTCATCAAAGTAAGGAGATTCTGTATATGAATAAACTAATTTAGCTGGATCAACATAATCTATAGTAACACCTTCTGAAGTTGTAAAACTTGTTTTAACAGCACCTATACCTAAAACTGTAAGATCTTGATAAAACCTTTTTCTGATTAGCTCATAGTTGTTTCCGTCCATCAAAACATTTAAAGCTTGCTCTTCTGCTAACTCAACAGATTGCTTGTAAGACAACTGCATGTGTAGGGCTAATTCTTCTTCGTTTCCAGGTAAAGTATCTGGTTCGTTTTGAGCTAAGTTTATACCAAAACTTTCGCTTGTAAACTCATCAAAACTTTTCATTCTCATATCTTCTATTATAGACTCCATATATGCAGTTCTTTTAGAAACTCCATAAGGATCTTGAGAATATGCTTTTATGTTGTAAGTTCTTTCAGCAATACCATTAACAACTATATCTACAAACTTAGATATAATAGGCACTGGTTTCCAGTCTAAATTTAAATAAGATAAATCTCCATTTATAGATAACTCATCTTTATATTTTTTTATTGATTGCTCGCCGCGCGCGTAAAGTCTTAACTCGTGAAAATTTCTATAATTACTATCGTATCGCGTGTGATTCGTGTCGTTACTAAACCACTCAAACTCTATAGCTTTTGCTACTTTTAAACCATAGTCATAACTCAACTTTTCTGCATCGCTTACAACTTGACTAGGAAAATAACTATTTACAGCAATATATGTCATATTATTTTATTAATTTTGAAACGCTACCAGTATTAGCATACTTAGCGATATTTATATTAAGTTTTGGTTTTTCTACCTTTACGTTTGGAGCATACAAATGTCTATTACAAGCCATTATGGCTAAACCACTACTTATAGTAGCGTCAAACTTTGTTCTTTTGTTTATATCAAACCTAGACCAATCATTTAAAGTTTTATTAAAATATATGTTTCCATAATTTCCATCGCCTAGATGACCAACATGTTGTTGTATGTACATTTCTACTGCAGCCGCATGTGCTTGCTTTATGTCTTCACTAGAGTTTGGTATACCACCTATTTCTTTTTCAGAAGTAGAAAGCTTATTCCAATACTTGTCAGGTCTAGTCATAGAGTAACCTCTATATCCTCTTCTTTTTAAATGATACAATAATCTTGGTTTATTGTTTTCTGCAAGCACTGGCATACCATAAAACACTAGCGCCATTAGTACATCTTCAAAAAATATCTCAGCTGTTTGTGGTCTAGCTATATATTCTAAAAACATATGATTAGGTGGACAGTTCTCCATACTAAACTTAGTCAAACCATGTAAAGCTCCATTTGACCCTCTTCCGTCTACTGTTCCTGATATATCATAACTATCACAACCAAAGGCACCCATGTGTTCGTTAGCTGGATATTTAATTCCTTTTTTTACTATTATTTTGTTTTGCAAGTGTTGTTCTGGAAACCAACTTACATTAAATCTACCCTTTGGATCTGGGTAAAATATCACTTGAGTATCTTTAATTCCATTTACCCATTGAAAGTTACCAGTAGAATAGGTAGATAAACTTCTTGTTCCATCGTTATAATCTATTTGCTCGTATATTTTTACTAAGTTAAATATACTATTCTTTGCCTCGTCTCTAAATGCATGCTCTTCAGTACGCGGAAACTGCCTATAAAACTCGTTTAACGCGTCCTGATCACTTTTTAAACCTTCAGCTTCGTTATTCCAATGATCAACTATACCATAATCTATTAGTTCACCGTCCGGTCCGTATACATCATCACTTGGGTTATTAAATACAGGTTGTCCGTATTCATCAATAAATCCTTCGTAGTTCCACTCCATTGGGACAAAAAGAGAATATAAACCAGACTTTGTTTGTCCATTACGATTTCTTTTTGTAACGTCTGAATCATAGTATAGTTTTTTAAAATTATTACCACCTTTATCTAAAGCGTTGCTAGTACTACCCATCATGCACTTACCAACAACTTTAGCACCTAATCTCAAACAAGTCTTTGTAACCCTCCAATTGTTTAATATATTATCTGGCCTTTCCCATTTACCACTTTCGTCGTGTACTAACAAGTTAAGTTTTTCTCCATCGTAACTATTATCACCCGTGTTTTTCCAATCAATAGTAGTATCAAGCCCAACTAAGTCTTCTTGATGTTCGTTAGCCACTATTTTTCTACGTGTAAATTTACTAGCTGGTACTCTATACGCTAATTCAGACTTAGGTCTATCCATACCGTCTTGTATCGGTTTAAAAAAGAAAGGATAATTAACTGATATTGGCACAACTTTATCTGTAAACATTTTTTTAGCATCAGAACCACTTTTTGATAATATACCATATCTACTATCACTTGATATAGTGGCTAAATTAACTGTTTCCGCGCTTGACATAAAAGAAAACCCACTACGTCTATTTTTTAAGTAACACATCCCATAACATCTTTTGTCGGCCTTGCAAGCTTCCCAAAATATATAAAATATTCTATTAGCCTCTCTAAAATCTGGTGCACCTACATCTATTTTACTCCATTGCAGGTACATATAATGACTACCTGTTATGTATATTGGCTTGCCATTGTTTGTAAACCAAAAGCCCTCGTCTCTACGTTTAAACTCTTCGTCTATATAATCATACCACTTTTCTTTTTGATCTTCAGGATACGACCTCCAGTCAAATATGTTTTTAAGTTTACTTAGCTCTTTTGGATATTCTATTTTTTGCCATTTAGAGGATTTGTGCATGTGCACTTGCATCGGTTCCAACGGCAAGCCAATACGCAAATTTTGTATCTCAAGTATCTTCCCAAGTTTACCAGTTTTTGATATAACGATAATATCATGTTCTTTATTGTATCCATATTTCCATTTTTTACCACGGTTCATCCGTGTGATTGTTGTTTTCTTTATTGGTTCTACAACCTTAACTAAACTTTGATTGTACATTACTTAGATCTGCCTTCTGCGAATCCTTTAAAAGCTTTTTTCTCTGTCTTTTCAGGTGTTTTGCCCTCAAGCAGGTTTTCTTCTTCTTGTATTCTGTTAAGTATTTCAAACGCGTCAAATATTGCTAATTTTTTAGTAGCTGCAGCATTTTTTAATCTATCAGCACTAACGTCGTCATCTGTGTTTGTAATTATCTTTTCTTTAGCGACGTTAATTAATTCTTCAACTGCCCTGTGCCCAGCTTGGATTATAAGCTTCTTCGTTTCCTTCGTATTCATATTTAATTGTAATAAATTTATTTAAAACTCTATATAATCTTTTACCATCGATTACAAACTCGTAAGTTGAAAAAGGCGTAAAACCTACAAGATCGCTAATGTTATTAACGCCGTCGGTATACTTAACTACACCTATACACTCTTCTTCTTCTCCTGGTTTTAGTTTATCTCTTTGTTTTATTGGCTGTACAAAACAATATCCCTCTGTAGCTTTCCACTTGTTATTTCTTTTATACAAAAATATTTGATCTGGTTTTACAAGATATGTGTTTTCGTCAAAATAACTTCTACTATTTTTTTCTTCACCATATTGATTATGCCAACGTCTAAACACGTTGTGGTGTACTATAATTGTATCACCAGGTTTTATTTTAGTTTTGTAGGCTGTAGGTATAGATTTAACAATAGCTTCTCTATTTACAAATTGATGGTTATAAACTTCTGTGTTTAATATAAGGTCTTTATTACCAACTTTTTTAGTATTGTTGTATCTATTACCTTTTGGCTCTATAACAAAGTCAAAAGGCGCTTTCATTAATACTCTAAGTTATACTCTACAGACACCGCCATGTTTTTATTAAAGTCTTTCCAAGGTAACACGTCTTTGTTTTTTCTAATGTAAATAGAATACTTATCTTTTTCTTCTATTATATCACATATAGTATGTCCACCATAAACATCTTGGCCTACAGCGTAATGCATAGCGTTTTCCTTGTAGTCTTTACCTACAGTAATCTTTCTAATTAATTTACTCATTTGTCTCGTAGTTTATAGTACCATCTTGAATATTAATATCATCTGTACCATAATTCTTTTTAAACTCTATTTGTATTTTACCTAGTTCTTCTTGTAGTAAAGACACGTGATGTAAAAAATTATGCTTTTTACTTTCTAGCACACCAACCTCTAACTGTGCTCTATTTATATTGTTAACAATTGATTGCACTTTATTTAATTCTTCGTTTGTAATCTTTGTAGCCTTCTCAGCTTTCTTTTTTGTTTTTGCCATTTTATTTAATTTAATTTAATTATTGTTTTATATTGAGCCAGATAACATTAATTGTATTGGATGTACATTATACAATACATCGTTATTTGCTATCGCATCAACATTTGCTTTTGTTAAAGTAATTTGTGTAGCTGAATCTACGGTTTTAATAGTACCAAGCACAGCATCATCTACAGCGTGTATAACATCTCCAGGTGCAAAGGTAAGAGTTGCGTCTTTAGTGTCTAAAGTTATTACTGTTTGTGTTCCTGCCGCAAAATTAGCTTCGTTAACTTGCACTGTAGTTCTAAAATCTAAATCTCCTTTAGATATAGCAGCCACATATAAATCACCACTAACAGGTATATTTAATCCTGATTTAGTTGCTATGTTTAAATATATTAGATCTCCATCGTTAAAATCTCCTGCAGCAACAGGAACATAACCTACTAGATTGTTAAACCAACCTGGAGTATCAACCGCGGCACCTGTCGTACCAAGAGTTGTAGGAGCTGTGTTAATATCAACATTAACACCATCACTAAAAGTTGGAATATTACTTGTAGCAAATAACAAGTCTATACCTACCATAGTTTGATCAGCGCCGTTTGTTCCTCTAACTATAAGTTGTAAACCGTCTATTGAAGCTCCTTTAAAACCTTCAACTTTATGCCAATCAAATAATATTTCTGTATCAGCATATACAGCTGCTTGAATACTAGCAGGCATTGTTGGTAGTACTTTTGTAAATGTTTTTTTATTAATCATTTTTTTACTTTTTCTAGTGATCTACCGCCAAAATAAGCGCCAATCACTGTTATTAATACTAATTGTAATAAGTCTACCCAAGTGTCTTTTACTTCAAAAGCTAAAACACCAGCATCGATAAATATCATCAATACTGTAGCTACAACTAGAAATATAAGAACTAAAGGTCTTATGTTTTTTGACAACCAAGAATCAGAAGCCATATCGACTTTCCATCTTTCAGTTACTTGCTTTTGCATATTAGCTTCGTAACCCATTATCATATCTTTTATTTTTCTTTCTGCTTCAAGCTTCTCTTCTTTTGAAGTATGTAAGTTGTCTATTACGCCACCTACACCTTTTACTAATTCAGTAGCTCCTCCTGAAAATATTTTTCCTAATATACTCATTATTTTGGATTTTGGTAATAATACTTTATTTTTGTACCATCGTCATTAGTATAGTTTACAAATTTACCTTTTGGTCCTATACTAGGTTTTGAATCTAACTGCCCTTCGTCAATATTAACACTTTTGACTGCTTTACCATCCGCGGTGTACATTATATCAGGAGAGCTAGGGCTTTGTGAGCCTGGTGTTCTGTCTTTTTTCATTGGAGAACTTCCAAAGCCTCCAAAGCCTTTCATTTTAAATGCCATAATTTATACGTTTTGTTTTATTCCGTTGTTAGCGTCATCTTCCCAAGGAAAGCCAGTATCACCAGCTTCTTTAGCAACACCATCAACTATTATCATATCTTTTCCGTTAATTGTTTTTCTTGGATATATATTACCATTGTATTTAACAAAGTCATCTCCATAAGCAAGTTTACCAATTTTCATATCAGTAGCGTGTACCATTTCGTGATTTATTACTTGTCTCTCTTCGTGGCTACCAGGTACAATTTTATCACTAATAAATATACTTCCGTCCATATTAGCCTCACCTAACACACCTTCTTCTAATGGCTTTCTTACAACAGGCGTACCAGGTACAGATGCGTCACTACCTGCTTCTTGTCCAAACCTCATTTTATTTTTTATTTCACCACTAATCATTGATGGTGTTTTACCTCTACCTAACTTAAATCCCATAATAACCAGGTTTTTTCTTTTTTATTTTAATCTCTGTATCTGGATCTGGACCGGGTGTTTTGGTCACAGGCTTACGCGTGTTTTGTTTTGGATCGTAAGCAATATTTTTCTTTTGTTTCTTTGGTTTTTCTTCCTTTTTCTTTTTCTTTTTCTTAGACTGACTTAAACCACCAGCAAATCCAGATAAAAAACTAGCTGCTACACTTTCGCCTTTTTCAATTTCTTCGTTTGCAGAAGCAGCGGCAGCAACTATAGCGTTACTCTCTTCTTCTTTAAACGGAAAAGATGATTTTTTATATTTTAGTTTAAAACCCATATTATAAGTATTTATGTTCGTAAGAGCTAGCATTTGGATTTTCAATTGTTCTAGGGTTGCTACCGCCATCTTTACTAGCTTTGACTCTTTTTCTTTCTTCCTTTATCTTTTGTCTTATCTTTTGTTTTGTTTTTTTCTTTTTTATACGTCTTTGATTCCAGTCACTATCTGTAATTTTTTGAACTATATTTTTTCTAGTTTTAGTTCTACGCTTTCTGCTTATATTAAAAAGTTTTAAACCACGAGTGCCAGGATGTACGCCGTCGCCTTTAGCAAATTGTAATTTAGCAGGCGAAGAGTCATCAACTTGACTATCATCTTTAAACCCACTAAAACCTTTCATTTTAAACGGTATGCTCATCTGTCTTTATCTTTAATCATATCATCTATAGCTTTATTATAAACTTTATCTGTATATGATTTATTATTATAAAACGTACTTCTTTCTGAAGTTGGTAAATCTTCTTCGCCTAGAAGCACTCTGTATATTCTACTTATTAGTTGTGAGCATTGAAAAGAAGTTTTATATATAGAGTATTTAATAGTTGTTCTATTACGTTGTCTCCAAACTTCGATCCAACCTTCTCTTCTTAGTTTTTCCCACCGGTTTTTATCCCAGCTCATGGTATAAGTACCATCTATAAACTCTTGTCGTGTAAATCTTCCTTTACAATCTAAATAAATTAATAATTCTAAATCTGCATCTGTTAACCCGTAAGTCTTACAAGCCCACTTTCGTGTGAGCCTGTAATACTTAAGGATATTCATTTCACGCAAATCTTGCGCGGTTAATCTCATCTATTACTGATCAAATGCTATTGCAGTACAAGCAGTAATGTTAGAAATTGAAGCAGCAGCACTAGCACCAGCAACATCTACATAAGGTAATTTCATCGACCCAGTAGCATAGAAGAACTCAGATAGTTCTTTAAGAGTTGCTAAGTAAGTACCAGAAGTAATATCACAAGTAACTAAAGTACTTTTAGTACTACCATTAGCTGTAGTACCACCTGTGAAACCAAATCTTATAGTGTCAGCATCTACTAAATCTATACTTGATAAGTTAGATAAAGGCAATGCAGCCGCGTCTGTTGCGCTTACTGTAAAAATTAAAAGTTTTTCCATTTCTTTGTTTTTTTTTAGTTAATAATTAGGTTAATTTTATGTTTTAAGTTTTAGGGTTTTGGTTTATAGTTTAGGTCTAATCTATAAGTACGACGTCCATTTGTTTTATAACGCCGTAAAATTTATCTTTATGTTGTATACCGTGGCCTGCATGTCTATCGTAGTATATAATGTCGTTCTCTTTTATCCCTTCGACATTATGTCCAACAGATACAACCTTTGCTTTTAAGTACCTATTGTCTTCATTAACTTCATCAGTTAATATTAAACCACCTACTTTTTTAGGTTCGTTTTTTATAGGATCTATTACTATGTAGTGATTAACTGCCTTCATTGATCCTAATATTTGAAATTACACAATCAGCGGATATAATAGTAGTTACAACAGAAATTGCATTTTTAAGCGCTGTCTTAGTCACAAGCACAGGATCTATAACGCCAGCTTCGATCATATTAACTTCTTCTCCAGTTATAACATCTATGCCAGCGCCCTCTGCTAACTCTCCTCCTTTTTCTATACCAGCATTTGATAATATAGTTTCGTAAGGAGATGTAATAGCATTTAGAAGTATAGTTTCACCTATGTTTTCAGAACAGACTCTTTCCGATGCGTTTAGTAAAGCAATGCCACCGCCGGGTACTATACCTTCTTTTAAAGCAGCTTTAGTAGCATATATCGCATCTTCTACTCTATCACGTTTTTCTTTTAACTCAACTTTAGAATTAGCGCCAACACGCAAGATTCCAACGCTACCGGATAACATTGCTATCCTTTGTTGGATTTTTTTCTTAATAAAGCCGCTTTTTTCTGCTTTATATAGCTTTTTAACTTCTTTTATACGATCTTTTACACTTTCATCAATATTTTCAAGCGTAATTACTGTGTTTTTGTCATCTGTAACTGCTTTTTCAGCTTCTCCTAGTATATCTAGCGATATTCCGTCTAAATCATCACCTAATTCTTCATTAATTACAGTGGCTTTTGTTAAAATAGCTAAATCTTTTATAGTATCTTGTTTAGTAGGACCAAAGCCTGGTAAGTCTATAATGTTTACTTTAATATTTCCTTTGACTTTATTCATTAAGAGCGCGCTTTTTACTTGTTGTGACACAGAAGCTACAATTAAAAGCGATTTATTGTTTTTTATAACGAACTCTAGTATGTTTTGTATCTTTCTAACGTTAGGTATTTCCGATGCGACAATTAAGACTAGTGGGTTATCTAGTACTGTACGTTGTTTTTCTGTGTCTGTAACAAAATGAGGTGATGTAATACCACAATCAAGTTGTACACCATCAACTAGTTCAACATAAGTTTCGTCAGTTTCAGAAGTTTCCATTAAAACAACGCCATCACTACCTACTTTTTTATAAGCATTAGCGATAATAGCCCCTAGTTCTTTGTCATTGTTACAACTAATAGTCGCAACGTTGTCTAACATATCGTCTTTTACCTCAATTTTAATATTATCAAGATAATCGTTTACCTTTTTAAGGCCAGAGTTAACACCTTCTTTTATTTCTCTAATGGTATTATCTTTCCAATTACTATCGTTAATCTCTTTTATTAGTGATTCAGCAAGGACGGTCGCCGTTGTGGTACCGTCCCCTGCCTCTTTCACTGTATTTCTAGCTGCTTCTTTAATAAGCGTAGCTCCCATGTTCTCAACCGGATCAAATAAGACAACAGATTCGGCTACTGTTACTCCGTCTTTTGTGATTACCGGTTTACCGCGTCCATCTTCGTATATTACGCACTTGCCTGAAGCGCCTAGTGTGGATTTTACGGCTTGAGCTAGCTTGCTTACACCAGCTATAATTCTTTTTTTAGCGTCGCTGCCAAAGTTTAAGTCTTTGACAATCTCGCTAGGTAGATTGTATTCCATTTAATTTAATTTAATTTAATTGTGTTTCTATTTGAATGTTTTAATTACTTTTGGTCCTTTTGTTGCTTCTAGCTTTTTAGAGAAGTGGTCGATGCTACCGTTAATTGCAGTCTCAGCACCTTCAACTGTTTCTCGTCTTGTTACAGCGTGCCACTCTTCATTATCAGGGTTAGAGCACTCTGTTTGGTAAAAGCCATTAGGAAGTTGTGTAATACGCCAATTAGCTTTTTCAGCTAAATGCTTCCATTGGTTCATAGTTTTTTCATTCGGTTTAGTTGTGTTCGTGGTATACGAACTTTTGTAATACAAGTAAGTCATTTTGGTTTTATTTTTTTTGGTTAATAACTTGGTTTAGGGAGTTTCCCTTATTCATTTCCTACCATCTTATTATAAAGACGTTTAGCTTCTGGATCTGTAGCGTGTTTATCAACTTCAATACCTGTTCTTAAGTAGTATTCGTTGGCAGCTCTTTGATTAGCGTCATTTCTATCTTTCTTAGCTTTTTCTATTTTATACGCTTTCGTTTTTTTAGCTTCTTCCTTACGGTGTTTTTCGAATCTTTCTCTTTCTTTGTCGTTTTTCATAGGTGAAACACCTGACAACTTTGCTGGTGAAGGCTTGTTGCCTGATCTAAGTTGAAATGCACTTTCTTTTTTCATGTTATTTTTTTTTAGGTATAAAAAATCTTTGTAGTTGCTTACTTCTTTTTTCAGATGCTTCTGATCTTTTTGAAGAAGCAGTTTCAAATCCTTTTCTAACTTTTTTCTTTCTAGACTCTGTAGTAGAGTGTTTAATGTTAGCAGCAGCGTCTTGTAACTTAGTTCCAAGTTTTTTTAAATCTTTTCCTAGTTTACTGCTTTTAAAAAACTCTCCAAGCGTTTTTTTTGCCATAGGTGAGTTACCTGATCTTAATTTAAACGGCGCTTGTTTCATATCTTAGTTTTTTATTTTATAGTTTTTATTACCTTCACTCTTTGTTCCTTTACCACCATTACCTCTGTTTGATTTAACAGACTTGAAAGAAGCTGTCTTATGGTCATAATCTTTACCACTAACATCGACACCATCTTTTATAGCTTTTCTTCTAGCTCTTTGAGATGAAGCTTTGTATGCTGATCTCTTCTTAGTTAAGGCAGAAGCAAGGTCTCTTTTCTTCTTAGCTGCCGCAGCCTTAGGTGATAATTTTTGTTTTAGTCTTATTGGTGAGGTTTTCATAATTCTAATAATTACATATTAAGTGGGTAATTTAAGTAAAAAAAGTTATTACAAATATAGAGGTAGGGTGCAGCGCCCTATTTTCTGGATTTTTTACGAAAAACAAAAGCAATTTATTTAGCCCACCCCCGGCCCTGTTTATATATTTTCCATAATATTTTTTTAGGTTTTGTATTTTACTTTTGCGTTATGTGTTACTAACTAGAATCATTTTCTATAGAATTTTCAGCAAATGCCCCCGCCCCCAAGATGTACAGCATCTATGTACAGCATTTTTTTACGGAACAGATACGACCTTATATCGATAATAATAATAAAAAGAAATGAAAAACTTAATTAAATACTTACAAACAAATAATATTACTTACAAAAATAATAATAATAAATTTATAATTATTCCAAATACTTCACCTCAACTTGATTACTTATTAAATAATTATAATACAACAACAACAAACACTCAATTATTCCAAACATATATAATTGAAATAAACTTAAATAAATAAATTACGGAATAAATACTAATATAAATCGATAATAATAATAAATAATAAAATAAATAACTATGACTTACGAACACGAAATCACATTCAACAACAACGACTTATACTACTTAACGTCAACAACTAATTACTTAAACGATAACGACAAACAATTTCTTATCGACGAATTAATCGACTTAAATAATATCAAATCAATTAACACTTACAAAATATAAATACAAACAAACTAATTATTAATTAAATAAAACTAACTAACATGAAAAAAGAAATGAACAAACTAACTACTAAAAGATTCGTAAT
>Ga0181395_1000169_pt1 | contig 26344 bp, 25 predicted proteins | sample 18SPOviralmetaG_FD_130124 | JGI IMG/M metagenome (GOLD analysis project Ga0181395, IMG submission 130124) | Marine viral communities from the oligotrophic San Pedro Time Series (SPOT) site, San Pedro Channel, CA, USA - 18 SPOT_SRF_2010-12-16 | ecosystem: Environmental > Aquatic > Marine > Strait...
AACGTAGTTCAAGGTCACATACATACAGAAGCTTCTGTAATTTATAATGGGCAATATTGGGGAATGCAAGTAGGTTGTGGTGTAGACAGAAAGAGTTACGCTATGGCTTATTCAAAGCACTTTGCTAAATCTTATAAACTTTCTTGCGGTGTTGTTTTAGGGGAAGGCTCTATGCCTATAGTAATTCCTTTTACTTCTTAATTTTTTCTATTGAGCGACCTGCGAAGTAAGCCCCGTAAACTGTTATCAATAAAGTTTGATATATAGGTTTATAGGCATCTTGTATTTGAAAACCACTTATGTTTCCGTCAAATACGGAAAGCACTACAAATATAGCTGTAAGGAATACGCAAATTAAAGGTCTTATATTTTTACTGAGCCAATTATCAGCTTTCATATCAGCCTCCCATCTACGAGTAACCTGCTCTTGAGCGTTAGACTCAGCTCTCACAAGAACTTCTTTCATAGCTTTTTTAGCGGCTAATCTTTCTTCATCAGAAGTTGATAAGTTATCTATAACATTACCTACCTCTTCTATTACGTTTCCACTAAGGAATTTAAGCAGCTTACTCATATTAAATTATATTTAAGTAAAAAGAGTCTGGAAGAATCTCTAACAAGTCCTTCATTGTGTTTTTAGAGCTTGTAACATCTAGCTCTCCATCTGAATTTATATCTGAATATTTTTTACCTACAGCTATACATCCTCTTAATTGAGTGTGGTAATTAGCTTGGTGTATAAGGATGTAACTTCTATCTTCTACGTTGTTTACAATAAAATGCTCGCCGTATTTTTCTGAAGTTCTTATACTTACTAAATATTCACCAAAAGGAATGCACGATATATTTTGCTTGTTATCTTTCCAAGAAAGCTCAAGAGTCTTACATTCATAAACATCTTTTAATTCATCGTGAACAGTTAACTTTCCTAAAGTTTCTTTTCCTGTATCTACAAGTCTATTAAGAACTACTTTCATTTTATATTTTTAAGTCTTTCGTTTTCTTTTTCTAAGAACTCAACTTTAACTTTAAGCTCTGAAACTTGAGAAGTTAATTCTAGAACGGTATCTCTTAATTCATCTTTCTCATCTGAAGCTTTAGCTAAAAGAGCTTCTAAGTTTCTAACTCTATTTTTTAAATCGTCACGATACTGCATTCCGTCGTCATTTTTAGCGGATTCATTTTTTTGCTCTGCCCTTAATTTCATTCTAGCTTCTAGGTATTTCCAAATTGATGCGCTACCTAAAACACCAAACACAGTAATTATTATTTGAACATAATCTTGCATTACAACTCTTTTTGTATTTTTTCATTAACTATTCTAAATGTATTCCATAAAGCAAAAAGAAGTATTATAATCCACTCTATTCTAGAGCCATTTAAAAGGTTTGATAGATATAAGTTTAAGCAGGTAATTGAAGCGATGATAGTAGCTATTTGAACAGCGTAAAACCTATGCTTTAAGCAGCTAGAAAAAACAGCGTATATTTGATAAAGTCCTGATAAGATAGCGGTAATAATTAAGGGGATGTTTAAGGTGTCAAAATCCACGTATATCGTTGCAGGTAATAAAAATATATGGCAAACACCTATAAGTATTTCGCTAGGCTCTCCGTCAGAGTAAATTAATATTTGTTTAAACCTCTTCATTTGCTTTGCTTAACTTACCACTTTACTTTGTCTGCCCAATAAGCAGCAGACATCTTTCCTTTAGCAATGTTTTTAGCGTGCCTAGCTTTAAACGACTTTCTTTTAGCTTTCATTTTATCCGACTCTCCTTTTTTTGGTTTACCTGCTGTGCTAGCACCTTGCTCGCCAAAACGAATAGTCTTTACTTTATCACCCTCTTTAGCTACAACAACGTGAGACTTTTTAGGATGACTAGGAGTTCTTTTTGGTTTGTTGTAACCTGAAACTCCTGCTCTTTCTAATCTAGAATCTTTTTTCTTAGCCATATTATGATGGGGAATAATTAGCTGAACGCTTGCTATAAGATATACCCCAAGACAGTCTAAGGTAATCAATACCTCCTGTCCAAGAGGTTGCTCTTACAAAGAAAAATATCTTTTTACCTGCAGGTATTTTAGAACCTGATACTGCTGAAATAGAAAAATCGTAACCTGTGCTAGTTATAGCGCAATTTATGGTGTCTTTCCCTATAAAAGTAGCGTTCTGTAAATGCACGTCAGAGCCGTTATCTTGGTCTGCGTAAAATGCTACTAAATCTACATTACCCGTTTGGTTAGTATTCATAACAGTTCCTGATATTGTAACATCAAAAAGTTCGAAAGGAACGTGCACCCCTAAGTGAGCATTACTTCCTGGAATGCTAGGCGCAGAAGTAGAACTAAGATTAGTAGTAACGAATGTGCTCCAAGAAAAATAGTTCCAACCATAACTAACACTACCGTAATACCATCTATCAGCCCCTCCTGCTCCAATTCTAAAAGCACTTGAAACTAAAGAACCGAAAGTTTTGTCGTCTTTTAATATTTCTACAGATTTTACTAAAGTATGTAGAAAAGCTCGAATATTCTCTAATTTAACACCGCCTTTTACGTTAGTCTTAAATTTATCTTCAATAAAATGCAGTAAGTTATCTCTATCGAATTGTTCAGTACCTTTTACAGCAGCAGAATCATTACTTCGACTTTGAGCTGAAAACTTACTTTTGTAATCCGATGCTTGGTCTGTGTAATTAGGTGTAGCCATAGTTATTTATTAATCGTAATATCCCTTTTTAATTCTTTGTTCTTTTGAGTAGTATCTAGTACTCTTGTTTCCGTAAGCTAATATACCGCCCAATCTAGTTACATTGTCTCCGTTTAAATGAACCTCATTTTCGCTACTTTCATATTCAGGGTAAACACCAATATTATCGACGTCATCTAGCCACTCCATCATATCCTTTCTAAGTATTTCAGCCTTTCTAAAAGTGTCTTCTTTTAATACAGATAACTCAAAAGCATCTACAGGGTCACTAAAATCATCATCGTTAGTTACAATACCTGAAGATGTTGTGTTGTACTGCATATCATTTAAAACCTCATACTTAACATAAAGAGCTAAACAGGGTTTTATATAATTGTCTACTAAAGTAACTTCATCTGTGTTTGGGAGAGGACTTGCATCTCTTTTGTGAAATTTTTTACGAAGCTCACCCCAAAAAAAATCTCCTAAGTGGGGTTTTAAATGAGTTAATTCTGTTACGAGTACTATATTGTCATCTATTATATTAGTGTCCATATTAGCGTTGCTCATAGCCTTAGAAACAACTTCAGTAGCAGTAATTAAGTTTTCATATTGTCTGTAATCAGTCTTTGCCATCTTGACTAGGATTTACGTTTGTTAAATAAACATCTTCTAAATCGGGTCTTTCTTCTAGTCCTATTAAAGCTCTAAGCTCATTAACATCAGCTATTTGCTTTATATCAATATCAGCAGCAAAACCTATTGGAGACTCAAATTGAACCTCTAAAGATGATGCGTCTAACTTAAGAACTTTACCTATAGCATCACGCATAGGTTTAAATACTTGCTCTATAGTATCTTGAATTACAGTTCTCATAACTAAGTCGTAAGATATTCTAATCTCACTACCTGTGTTATTCATCTTACCACTAGAAACAATACCTGAAAGAGCAGGTTGCCATCTGTGGGCTGTAACAATATTATTTCTAGTAAGTTCCTGATACTCCATAAAACTACCGTCTTTATCATCTTTCAAGATTTGAACATTAGCACCTCCGCCTCCTGCGCCATCTTTTACAAGGAATAATATTTTACCGTTATTTCCCTCTCCTGTAAGTTTGTCTTGAGCTAAAGATATTAACTCTTCAGCTTCATCATCACTCATAGAGCCCTCTATCTCTACGATAGCAGAAGGCATAAATCCATTTTCAAATTTAGAGCGATTATATTTTTGTATTAAGTAGTCTATTTCTATAGAGCCACTTTCTGCGGCAGCTATGTAATCAGGAATACCATATCTTTGAAATCCACTTTCATAATCCTTAAACATCAATACAGACCTTCCGTTTTTAAAATTAGGAAACATAGGTATCTTTCTAACCTCTTTGTCTTGTAAATCGTAGTGAGTCCAATCAGGATTAATATAAACTGAATCCATGTTTTTACCCACACGAACCATAGTTGAGTCAATGTGATACATATTGCATCCACCCTCGTATTCAACAAATTCTATGTAGGAGTTTCCGAACGTGTAAAAATCATCTACAACTAATCTAAATAGATTTCTTAAAGACTGCCCACTAGGGTTTATCTCCTTAATGTAGTCTTGTAGTTTTGCATTTATAGTAGTTATTTTACTACCTGCTGTGTAAGTTGCTTTTTGAGATAGTATAGCTCTGTGAGTACTAGATTTTCTTTTTAACTCAGCAAGATATTGAGGAAATAAGTTATCCTCTCCAAATCTATAGTATTCTTTAGAGGTAATATTATGTTGCCTTTCTTTTATGTCAGGCATAGGGGATAAGTTAACTATATCAAATTTAACTCTACCTGATGCTTTTTTACTAATAGTGCTAGTAGTAGAGCTAGCGATGAACCTACCCTTTGAGTCTCTTTTTCTTTCAGCCACAACTTATAAGTATAATGAGTTTACAAATATAAAAAAATAAAGGGCTACTCCCTTAGTTTCACCCGATATTAATATATTAAGATGCAGATACTTGTCTAGGAAGCTCTCCTTGAACTGCAGTAAGCTTTATTGTAGCTCCAACATCGTCTGCCATTGCAGAGCCTGACGTAGCCTCTATAGACTCTAAGAATAATGCAAACTTAGAAGTTATATGAGGAGCACTACTAACGGTGGTTTTATCTCCTAAAATGTTATCCCAACCTAAAAGTAATTCTACCTTTGACGCACTAGCTTTTACATTTAACGTTACAATACCCATAAGACCTTTTCCAACGAACTCTTGTAAAGCTCCAAATTCTGTGCTGCTTAAATTAGGAATAAATCCTTCTATTGAGCAAGTGTGTAAAGCTAATCCATTCTCTTGAGCTGTAGATACAGTAAGTGTAGACTGCTCAGGAGCAAATCTATATGTTACAGGAGCAGGAGATGTTGGTAAGTCTCCTGAAGCAATAACTATATCGTGAGTGCCATCTATAGTAGCTCCAAGCTCACAAGAGTTTGTTCCGCTTACACCTGAATATACTTGCTCCCATAGTTTTAATTCTAAAACACCACCAACTAAACCTCTTTTAGAAGTTAGTGATGTATGAAATGCTGTGTTATTTAAACTTGTTAATGCCATTTTTTTTCTTTTTAAATATTATGTCTAAGCAAATTTGCCAGGAACTTCAGCTTGCATACAAGTAAAAGTCAAAGCTACTCCGTTTTCATCAGCTAATGATGAGCCTGTATTTGCCACAGCAGATGTTAACTCCATAGGAAATCTAGTCCTTGCATTAGTTTCAGACGAAGTTTCATCCCAACCTACTAAATACGTTTCTCCATCCCAAGTATAAACTTTAGCAATTAAAGGCGTATTAATCATTGATTGTAACTCTACTAATCTAGCTTGAGTTATATCAGGAACATACCCTTCAATAACGATTTCAAAGCTAGCTAAACTTTTCCCAAAGTCATTAGAAGCTGTAATCTGCATACTAGCAGTCTCTTTTTTAAACTCTACAGTTTTTATAGAGCTTCCTATAACTCCTGAAGCAACCCCTGCATCGCTAACAGCTAAAGAGCTTTGCCCTCCTTCAGCGTAAGAAGCTATTTCCATTTTTTTGACACCGCCTTTTGCAAAGTGGTCGTTACCACTAACGGCTAGTCCTACTAATGCCATATTTTTTCTTTTTTATATAGTTAAAAAAAAGGGGAAGGGTAGAAACCCAACCCCTTTCTATATTAATCATTATACTAATGCTATGCAGTTACAATTTGGTCAGGAGTAAAAGTAACACATAAGTCAGGGTTTGTTAAAGCACAACCTGTCATATATGAGATTCTAAATCTATAAGCCTTATTGTCTAAAGAATACCATTGCTCAACTTGAGTTGAGTCAAAGTCAGTACCAACAACAAATGCGTTACGACAAGTAAGCATTGCAGCGTAGTTTTCGTTATTATGACTCATAAAAGGAATCTTTTCATGTTCTGTTGAAGCAAAGTGAGAATCCCAATCTCTACGAACTTCAATAGGAATACCTCTGAAAGACATTTTACCTCCGTCAACTAAAGCAGCGTATCCTGCAGCAGCATATCCATCAGCCTCTAAAGTTTTTTGGTAGTCATCAGCGATACTTCCTGAAACCATAAACACTCGACCTTCTGCGTCTAATAACTCAGCAGGAGCAGCGTCATACATTGCTTCTAATATTAAAATACCTTTACCTGCAATTAAAGCAGCATTATCAGTTAATCCTGTAACGTCTGTAGAGTCAAGAGCAGTTGCAGCTTTTTGAGTAGCGTCTTTAGCGTCAAAAGAAGCAACAAATAAACCATCGTAGTTACCTGTGTAATCATCTGAAATGTGAACTCCACTGTGGAACATTTGCTGATTAAAGTCATAAGCAGCACCTTTACCAAGAAGCTCTAATAAAGCTTGCTTAACAATAGTTCCGTCAATATTATCGTAATCAGTATTTGAACGCATTAATTGACCTTTGATTTTACCGAACAATAAATTAGCTTGAAATTGAAGTTCGATTTCCATTCTTGTAGGGTCAACTGTAATACCTGAACCAATATCAACATTTGCTCCTGAAAATGCACCGCCTGCATTAAAGCTTTTAGTATTACCATTTAATTTACCGAAATTGTCGATAACTGTTTTCCCTTTAATATCAGGAAGGACATCCATGTAAGACATCCAATCTCCACCTAAAAATAAAGGAGAGATGATGTATTTGTTAACATCGTAAGCGTCTACTTGAGGTAGACTTGTACTTGAATAAGCCATTTTTTTCTTTTTTTAATTAATTATATTTTACTTAAATAAATTTTTTGCTAAGTCAGTCCATTCATCTTTTTGAACTGATTTTTCTGTTGAAACCTTTGGCTCATTTTCAGCTAATGTAACTGAAGGTGTAGCCTCTAATTTTGAAATTCGCTGTGCCATAGTATCAAATTGAGTCTTAAAATCTTCTTTAGACTCGTTAGCTTTTTCTTTTTCAGCACTAAGTTTTTGAGATAAAGAATCTCTTTCTTCAGTTAAAGCATTAATTTTTGCTTCTAACTCGTTAGTATTTACTTGAGGCTGTTCTTCTTTAGCTTCTGTTTGAACTTGCTCTTGTTGAGCTTCAGCTTCAGCTTTACCTACAATTAGGTTTTTGATTTCTGTAAACCAATTTTTCATAGTAGCTTCATCCATTTGTTTCTCTGTTTTTATATGCTCGTTTCCGAACGTGGTTAATATTTCTTCTGCAGTCTTATTTTCAAAACCTGTAATGTCGTATTTAGCTACAATCTCTACCTTGCCTGATATAGAGTCAACAAACCCCATTTCTTTAGCTTCATCAGCGCTTAACCAAGTTTCTGAATCTAGCATATAAGAAATTTTATCTTCGTCTAAACCTGTTCTTTTAGCGTAGACTTTAAGCATTGTAGCTTCAACTTTTTCTAACGCGTTTATTTGCTTACGCATTTGAGACTTATTTCCAAATACATTACTCATTGGAGAGTGTATCATAAATAAGCTGTTAGAGGTCATTTCTATAGTGTCAGCAGCTAAAGCTATAACTGTAGCCATTGACGCTGCCAAACCTTCTATTTTAGCCGTTACCTTTCCTGTGTAATTCTTTAGTGCGGTGTATATAGCTTGACCTTCAAAAACATCCCCTCCTGTACTATTAATATGAAGGGTAATATCTTTACCTCCTAAATCCTTTAAATCTTGTAAAAAGCTTTTAGCGGTAATACCGTGAACGCCAATCTCATCATATATAAATATATCTGTAGATTTTCCTTTCTTTGCCTCTATAGAATTAATAGAGTACCACGACTTATTTTGATGTATATTTTCCATACTACTTGCAAATATAGTAATTAATTAATTTTTAGTGTTGACATTGACCGTCACTTTGTTTTCATGTAATCATAAACAACTCTTTGAGCTTGCCTAACTGAAATATCGTAATTTTCGGATATATCTAAAAATATATACTTTATTAACTCAGCATTATTTTCTTTTAAGCAATCATCAAAATACTTTCTTATAAGGTAGTTTCTTATAGAAGTTTTATTTATTACCCCCTCTTCAAATAAGATTTCTATAACTCCATTTGTTTCTACTCCGTAAAGCTCCTCGATAGCCTTAGAGAGTTCTTTTATCATATTAGAATTTTGCATTTCTTTCAATCATTTTAACTCTGTTCTGTGTTTTGTTTAAAGTTTCTACAGGTAGAACAACATTTGTGTTGCTAGCTATTACACTACCTAAAGCTTCGTAATCTATTAGATTACCTCCTCCAATATTAGGGCTTGCAAATGAAGTTCCTCCCCCTGCTTGATTCATAGCACTTAAAGCAGCTCCAAACATAGCTGTGCTCCTTTTGTTTATAACAGCCTCTCCACCTTCAAGCTCCACAACTCTTCCTCCAACAGCAAACCTCTCTCCACCCATAGCGTGTGAATTACCCATAACTAAACCACCTTTAGCAAATTGTTGAGCGTTTATAGACGCTATAGTTCCTTGATGCCTAGCAAGGGCTATTGCAGCTAATGCAGCATACTGACCTAAACCTGTAATACCAAACGTAGCTGCATTGGCAGGGTTTGCTGCAGCTTGAACTGCTATATTCGCTAACTCTTGTTGCAAGCTTATATTAGCTAATTTTATTTCGTGTTTCTTTCTTGTTTCAAAAGCCTCTTTCTCTAACTTCTTTTCTTCGTCTTTTTGTTGTCTTTGATTTATTAAGCCATCACTAGCTTCTTGGTCTAACATAGCTTTTCTTCTATCCATTCTTCTTTCGAAGTTCTCAAGCTCAACTTCAGCCATTTTCTCTCTATGGTCAAATAATGCGTCTAAACTTTTCTTAGTGAGGTCTGTAATTATTTTTCTCTTTCTCTCCTCTTCATCTTCTTCAAGCTTTAAAAGTTGTATTTTAGCGTTAGTTAACTTTTCCTCTATTTGCTGTTTAGTTTGTCCGCTAGCTCTAAACCCAAGCTCAGAAGCTTCAGTTAACTCTAAGAGTTCTTCGAAGTACTCTATATCTGTTTTAAGCAAATCTCTAGTTAACTCCCTGTTAGTCATTGTTCTGTGCTCTGCTTCAGAAAGAGTTACATCTCTTTTTCTCCTAGCTAAGTTTGTGTACATTCTAACTTCTAACTCGTCAAACTCCTGATTGTCTTGTCTTTCTATAGTTTGCTGAAGCTTTTTTTGCTTTAAAACCTCTTTAGCTATAGCGACTTCCAACCTAGAAAACTCTGTCTCGTCTTCTATCCCTAATTGTAGAAACTTTCTTTTAGTAGCTCTAAGACTTTTTAATCTAGTTACACTAGCAGCCATTTGTGTTGTGTTTGCGTAGTCTCCTCGCTCAAAAGCTTTGTCTTCTATATCAGCTATATCCAACTGTAATTTAAGTCTATTATCTCTCTCTATCTTTTGATAAGCCATTTGATTTAAACTTTTCTGCTTTTCTCTTGCTTCATCTTCTTCTGCTTGCTTATCTTTTGCTTTTTTATCTCTAGCAAGTAAAGTATCTAGTTCGTCTTGATATATGCCTAAATTATGAAGAGCTCTTATTTGGAATCTTTTTAACTCATCAACACTAATACCTGACAATATAAATTCGCTTTGAGCAGCATCTAAAAGAGAAAACATCTCCTGAAATTTCTTAGGAACTTCATCTAAACTTTCAATTCCTACAGGGTCGAACGATAGAAAATCATCTTGCTCTTGTTGCGATAACTCATTAAAAGCTTCCATGTAAGGCTCAAACATTCTTCTTACATTAGAAGCGTCAGTTCCATCGAAAACATCTTTAAGAACGTCAGCAAGAGATGTTAACTGACCTATTACGTTTTTGTAAAAATTAGTATCTCCAAAAGTAACTTTAAAAGCCTCCCAAGATGTAGATAGTTGACTTAAACGCATCTCAGTTGAGTCTAATAAATCATTTTTAGCTTTCTGAACATTAGCGAAAGACTCTGTAGTATCTTCAAGGCGTTCTAATATATTATGGTATTCATCAGCGTTGTCACCTGCAATAGAAAATATAGCGGTAAGACCACGAACATTACCAAACATTTGCTCTATAGCTGCAGGGCTATCTTTAAACGCTACATTAAGTCTACGCATTGCCTCAGTAAACCCAACAGCTTTTAACTGAGCAGAACCAATAGGTATTCCGTATTTAATAAACAAATCTCTAGACTCTGCTGCAGGTTTTTGCATCTGAGATATTGCAGCACGAAGAGCTGTAACAGATTTAGCGGCATCAAGACCCGTACGAGTTGTAACTGAGATAGTAGCTCCTAATTCTTTTAAAGACACGCCTGATGCTGCAGCAAAAGGTACAACGACACCAATAGCTTTAGACAACTCTTCTACTGTAGTTACCCCAAACTTTTGAGTATTAAATAATGTAGATGCAACATCTGCGGCTGATTCAGTTTCTAATCCATAAGCATTTATAGCTGTAGTTAATCCTAATGTTGCAGACTTTAAATCTGTAGCACCAGCAACAGCTAAAACAGAAGCTTCGTTAAGAAACTCTAAAGTCTCTCCTGCTTCTACACCTGCCGACACAGAGTCAAACATAGCTTTAGTCACATCATTTAAAGCGAACCCATAGTCTTTTGATAATTTTATTCCTCCTTGAAATAATTGACCTGAAAAAAGACCTGTTTCTCTTTCGCCTAAAAGTGTAGTTACATTTATTATTCCTTTTTCAAATTTAGCGAAAGCTTTTACGCTTTCCGTAATAAACCTTATAAGTCTAGACATTACAGCTATAACAGCAGTTATTGCTGCGGCAGCTTTAGCGAAGTTTTTTACACCTGAAAGAAGTCCTTTATTTAAAGAGCCTTTAGCTTTTGAAGCTTTACTCGTTTCTTTAGCGTGTTTTGAAATCTTTTTAGTGCTGTCTTCTAAAGCTTTGCTTTGTAATTTTATAGAATTTTTTAAATCATCTACAGTTTTTCTAAGCTTTTTATTTTGTTGAGTAGCAGAACCACTAGCCCCTTTTTGGTCTTTTATTTTCTTGTTAAAGTCTGCAAGCTTTTTATTAGCTTGAGTTAACTTTATTTGAAGTTTAGAAAGCTCATTAGTGCCTTCTATACCAAATTTAATTACATATTCGTCTTGTGACTTTGCCATTTCTTATAATATTTCGTGGTTAGTTCCTGTTCTAGTAACTAGCAACAATTCAACTTCTGTAGTTTCTCCTGAGAAGTTAAAATCTTTTACTTTATTTATTATGTATAATTCGTTATCTATTTTAACAAGCTGTCTAAAGTTTAGACTTCTTACTTCTTCTGATGTTAAGTATATTTCAGCAGTAACAATCTTATCCCTCATCATAAGCATATCAATAAGCTTTTGATGATACTCATTAAATAATGCGCTTTCATTGCTTGAAGCTCCATTTATATCTGAAAATATAGTACTAGGGGTATCAGGCTCGTAAGGAAAATAAGAACCTACTTCTAAGAAAGCAGGGTGAGTTTTTTCCTCATATCTAAACAACCCACTACCTGCGCTAGAACTGTATAGACCTTCATTATAGTGAATGAACTTAGCCTCTAAAGAGTAGTGCACGCAAGGAACTTCATCACTAATACTATTATTAAAAGATAAAGTAGAGTTTATGTAACTAAGAGATTTATCTGTGTATTTTGTACCCTTTAAAAGGCAAAGCTTATATTCGTGAGAATTATTTGAATCAGGCTTTTCTTCAGGTAACATAGGCTCTAGGGTAGAGTTAGGTTCACCCCATATTCTAGGAATCCAAATAGTTCTTTTTCTTAAGTTTTGCGTTTGAGGAGCAACAGAGCTCATTAAAGGATTTCCTGAGTTTGTTCTAGTTATAAATCTAGCGTTACCCATTTTTAAAGCAGAAAAAATGTTTAAAGAGACTCCTTGATTTTCAGAAGATAAAGAAGCAGGATTAGACAAACCATTTAAAGCTAAGTAAATCTTTTTATCCCCAAAGCTAATAGATGAGTCACCTTGATAACTTTCTTTTATTGAGTAGTCTGATGAGTCATCTTTCATTGCGTAAACTAAATCTGTGTTAATAATCTCGTTATTAGACACTTTAGTTATTAAAGCTTTTTCTGTAAAATCTTTAAATGGAAAGCGAGAACCTTCAAAATCGTAAAACTCACTAAAAGGCTCTACAGTAATTTCTTTAGTTAAATTATTTGTAGCCCAATTTAAGTTAAATATTTTTGTTAAGTCAGATATAAACTCTACAGCTTTTACATCAGGTAAAACTTCTAAGAAACTAACTTTAGGTGTAGCCTCATCGTTGTATACTGTGAAGTATTTACCCTCCATAGGAGCTACTGCTTTAGAAGCCTCAAGATTTAAGTCTAATTCATTTACACTAAAACCGCAATTAAAAACAAGCTCTTCATCTTCTATAATATATCCAAGACCTCTAGTACCCATTAAAACTACAACATTATACTTTTTGTTAGACTCTAAGTATTGCTTTCTGTTTAAAGAAACTCTAGTGTTTTCGTAATCTGTATTTAAAAGCTCTACTGCATTTTCATCAAACAAATCAAAAGCATTAAAAGCAAACCCACCGTGTTTATATAAATTATCGTTAGCAAACTCTGAATCAACTAAAATTACAGTCATAAAAGTTTCCATACCATCCTCACCTGCAAGGGCATCGCTTGCATGAAAAGAGTCAGTTCCTTCAATTCTACTTAATGTAAAGTTTATAGATATATCTAAGCTGTAGTAGTCAGAAGAAGAAACTTGTATAACAGATTTAGTTTGACTTAAGTTGTTTCCTCTTAACTTATACCTATTAGAGTCAGGGGTTGTGTTATTTATAAAGTCAGTTCCACCTAAAGTGTCCGTTGATGATATGGATTCAGTAGAGAGAAACGCGCCTTTATCTTGATTAACAACATTGAATTTCATAAAAGCCCAATCTAAAGAATAAGCTCTCTCATTTTCAACTAATAAATCCCAACCTAAATACGCTCCGTTTTTAACTCTAGGTCTAGGCTGCGATTCACTTCCTTTAAATGCTGAAAATTGAGAAACGCCATTGGCTGCGCCTGATTCTAAATTGGGGTCAAAAGATATGTTTAGTAATGTCTTTTGAATAAAAAAATCAGGCTTGCTCATTGAAGGTGCTATCCCTAAAAGCTTGTCTTTAAAAGAACCAAAATCAGGGGAGAACTCACCACTATACTCGTTATTTTCATTAAAGAAATTACTAACTAAAGAGTACCCTATTTGCTCAAATATCTTTTCAAGAACTATTCTAATAGAAAACGCAGCTTTTATATTTCCCCAACCAACATTTACAGCGTCAGGATTTCTAGAATCTCGAACTTTCCATTTTCCGTTGTCAACAAGAGGAAAAAATATCTCATCATTTAAACTTGGGTTTAGAGTTCTTTCAATTATTCTATCGGAAGATATTTTATAACTATTAGAGCTAAGAGTTTTTAACTCAATTTCTCTTAAAGACTCAACCCAATCAGCGTTACCTGAAACTAGGTTAGCCTCTAACTCGTAAGCTCCATTTTCATCTAAAGAAGAACCTAAAAGGTTTGCTATACCTGAGAATACCTCGATACCGTCTGCTTTGAGTAAAAACTTTAACGGCTTTATTTCATTAAAACTATTTGTTATAGAGTACTTGCTAGATAAAGCTTGTAATTCATTTTCAAAATTAAAAGCTAATTTATTTTTAGCTGTAGCAGGTATTGTTAATGTTTTAGAAAATGAAGAGCTAGAAGAATCTAAGTCTCTATAATCCTTGATTGAAGCATTAAGAGCAACCTCAAAATCTTCAAATAAATCTAAATTAATATCAGACTTACCTTGTTCCCCAGACTCCGTAAAAATAGCTTGCACACTAATATTGTTGATATAAACATCTAAAGTGCCTGATGAGCTTAGTTGGCTAACTGCTATAAATATAAGTGCGTTTGCAGCTTCTCCTACAGCAGGTATATTGTTTTTGGTTATAGTGTGGATGTTACTAGACGTAGAAGTGCTACTTATAGTTGTCGTGGTAACATTTCCTTCAAAATTTTCTGCGACAGCTATTGTAGCGCCTGAAGAAATGTACATCGTATCTATAGTCATAATAACTTGACTAGCTCCTTCAAAATCTGTACTTAGAATAGTAGCAGAAATAAATTGATTTGCTGCTCCTGTGGCTAAACTATTATCTTGAATATTTATGTTCTTAATTCTAAGAGCAGAGTCGTAGGCTGCAACGTAATTTTCGGTAGCATTAATTGAAGAAGGCGACCCTACTTGTTCTGTAATAATAGTACTTCCTGCTTGAGCTGATTTAATCTTAACATAATCTATTACAGCGTCTAAACCTGTTAAAGCAGAACCTTTTTCGATTGCTGTTTCAGGTCTAATTCTTAATTGAGAGCCTTGAGCAATTATAGTTCCTGAAGATGTGCCTGCAGAAGATATTTCTAAGGATGGAGTTCCTTCACCAAAATCAATCCTCAAACTATCTCCACCTGAAAGAGAATCAACTTTGTATTCAACTAAAAAAGAATACCCTATCTGAGATTCAGGAATTTCCTCTTGTTGAACTGCGTTGGGAGGAGCTACTCCATTAGCAGGGTCGTACTTAATTCTTATTTTGTTGTCGCTAGCACCATTCTGAGTTATAAATGAGTTTTCTGAATCAAAAAAATTAATTTCTTTAATAAGAATCCCCTCCGAATCAACAAACATGTCTCCAAAGTTCTTATCAGTAAATATATGTAAATCTTTAGAGCCTACCGATAAATTAAACCTAACAGTCGCAAACGACTCGAAGTAACATCCATCGCTATCAATAATAGAGCTATTATTTAAAAGAGTAAATTTATGCGTTTCTGCTGAATTTAACTGAGACTCCGAAGATGAAAAACTACCGTCAGCCTTATTAAAAGGCAGTATTACATTTTCAACATCACTTTTAATATCTGAGTCAGGTGCAAATCCATCATCGAAATAACGAACTTCCTCGTAGTAAGGGCTTGAACTTATATGTCTAGAATAAGATAATGGGTATTTTGTTAACTCAGAAGTTGTAACTACTATAGGAGCTTCAGAAGCTATACCGTTATTTGAGCTAAGAAGCCAATTATCATTGTTAGGGCTTACTTGGTGTTCGTCGACCCCTGTGATTGTATTTCTTATATAATCTACATTTTTTTCTTTAATAATAAATCTAGTCATTTCAAATCTAACGTAATTTATTCTTATAAACGACATTTCAGGTAAATCTTGAAGAAGTGTAACTTCTAAAGCTACCCTAGCAAAAGCTCTGTGAGTATTGAAAGTAAAATGAGTTATAGCTTCAGCGTCAGTTGCGCTGTTTATAGGTATATTTATTTCATCCGTTAAAGCTTCAACTATTTCGTTAGAGCTATCTATAGCGTACACCTTAGCTGTAGCTCCGTGATTACAGACTTCAACATTAAAAGAAACGTGGTAAGTTGTTGATTTAACTAAAGTTTTTTCAACTCTAGCAACAGAAAAAGGAGCGTTAGAAAATTGACCGCCAAAAAATAGCATTTTCTGAGATGTAGCTACCTCAGCTCTTACAGGCGCGTTAATAGTGTTTTGGTCAAACGCTTCGTTAAATGTGAAAGATTTAGGAAACCATTTGCCATCAGCAGTTCCTGTTAAATTTGAACTAGAATCAATGCTGTAAAGAACTGAAGTGCTTTGAATGTCGTCGTAGAAACCACTTCCATCAACAGCTCCGTCACCATAACACCCTATAAGCTCTTGCGAAATTCCAGTAAGGTGGGGATTGCTAATCTTTATATATAATTCTACATTTTTACCTATAGTATGTGGTTGGAAAATATTTTCAAAGCTTAAAATTACAGGAGGTAAAGGGTAGTCACAGGTTACATCTCCATAACCTAAAGAAGGAAAGTTAGAAGAGGGTATATCTGAAAACTTTTTTTTAGTTAATAATAAATTAGAATTTTCAGAAAAATATTGATAGAAAAGAATATTAGCGTCTCCGTAAAAACTAAAACTCAGAAACATTAGATAACTGTAAAACCTATCGTAATACCTGATATACCTATCTTCTGCTCCTGCTGAAGAGGTTAAATCAATAAACTGCATAGAATCGCTTAAATGAAGGTTTTGAGACCTGATAGAGCCGTAATTTAACCTTTGAAGAAACCTTAAAGCAAAACTCCCTGCAACGTGAAGAGATGATAAATAAATCTCACTCATCTTGTTACTTATCGAAGATGGGTGAATACTTGAAGTATCAGGTATGTATCGAGACTTAAAATTTGACCCTACTCTTTCAGGTGAATTATTTACAGAGCTTATTCTCCCGTAAACAGTTAAATCAGGCATTACGTAGTGAGTATTCGGTTTATAGTACGCAAAACCAGGTGTTTGGTCGTATTCAATTTCATTAGCATCTGCAGCATCTAGCCCATCATTAGCTAACGTGTACATATTAAAAATCCAACCTTGAGCTACAAAAAAAGAGTCATTAACGTCGTAAAGACTTGTATAAGCTGCATGCACATGTATATCGTCAAAGTTTTCAGTAAAATCTTCGTTATATAAAGATAGGTATGTGTCGTAGACTAAGGTAGGTATACCTTGTAAAGGAGGCGTAAATTGCCAATCTAATGGGACTGAATAGGAGAGTGAATCCGAATAAAGCCAATTAAAAAAATTGCTATTTACAGGGCTAATGTCTTGCGTTAAATCTTGACTTCCTGAACCATCACTTACTTTTATTATTAATTCAAATATATTAGTCGCCATACTACTATTGTTTTACAGTGTGAACATCTTTTACAAAAGATATTGTAAATTGCTCTACATTTTTTCTGTTTCGAGGTAGAGGTGTTGTGTCTGCATCCGTAACAATTATTGGGATGTATTGAGGTTGTTGGTCTACTCCCAGTTCCATTAAGAAAACATTAGTACTCCTGTAAATCTCAGACAACCACTCTGAAGTCTCTTGATTAACAATAGTACTTAAAGTGTAAACAACATCAGTTCTACCTCTAGAAACTCCAAACTTAGAAGAATCTCTTTTAGTGTAATCTTTATATCCTGTTTTATATATGCTTTTAGAGTGCGTGTGAGAAACACCTAAATTTGACTCAAAGGTATAAAAATCTAAACAATTATAATCATTAACAAAGTAAATAACGTGACTTTCAGCTTTTCTTAATTTTGTATTTGTAACGTCTTGACCTCTAAGTAGTTCAAACTTTAATCTACTTGTTTCACTTGCTCCTTTTCTTAAATAAATATCTATCTCAGGCTTCATTCCATTAAGTGTTGTATTCAATAACGAGTTAGTTAAATACAAATCGTCAATAGTTAAATTTGCAGTTTTTATTAAATTCTCTGTAGAACTTATAAAGTTTCCTGTTAATAAATTGTCTGCTGTCACAGTAGCTCCTAAATCATTAACATAGTCAGCAGAAAGTTCGTACGATTCTCCTGTGCTTTGGCAAAAAACACTTAAAGCTAATCCTGTTCTGCCTGTAGGTATGGCTCTTCTTAAATTTGAAGGACAATTAGTTAAAAATTTACCGTGACTTTTATTTACAAGAGTTGAGCTTATACGCCAACCTGAAGCCTTATAGTTGTAAGGAAGTGTATTGGTAAACTTTTCATTGTTAACCTCTTTATCAGGAATTTCTATATCGCAGAAAAATAAACTTTCATTTGCGGTGTCTACTGATGCGTCATCAGAATTATAAGTTAAAACACCATCATTGTTTATAAACCAAGTTTTAGCTTCTACTTTATACTCAGCTAACAAAGGAAAGCTAGATTTTCTATCTATACCTGTAGCTCCATTAGCAGTTCCAAAAATATCGAAATCTACATCTTTTTTTATTCCGCTTTTAAGTATAGAGGATATATCAAAAGTAAAAGTAGGGCTAGCTTCAGTACTGTCTGAGTCTCTACCTTGAACTAAAGCGTTTCCTTTTTTTACAAAAGTAAAAGACCCACTCAACTTTTCTTTAACTGATACGTCTATCTGAACTAAAACAGGCACTTGACTACCTGAGCCTTTTGAGTATTTTATCAGTATAGGTCTATTGCAAGTCTCTATAACTTTTGTTGCGTGAGATGCAACTCCATCCGATATTACTATATTTTGAGCCATTTTATTTTATTTTTAAAAAAATGTTTGATTAACGCTTTGCCCCTGAGCTTTAGTAGGTCTTGTAAAGCTGAGTGATTCTTGAGATATATTCCTTACAGCCTCAACTAAGTCTTTCCTAGAGTCTTTTCTTAACCTGTTTTTTTCTTCTTCCCAAACAACGTCTAACCAACCTAATTTTCCTTTATAAAAATCACTTTGAGGGTTGAAATTAGAAAATCCGTCTTTTTGAATTGCTTTAGCTATAGCGTAAGCTGCTTTTTTTCTACTTGTAAACTTACCGTTTTTCCCTCTTCTTGGTTGAATATTTTTTCTTTTCATCCAAGCTATTATAGCATCTATAGAGGGCATTCTTTTAGGGTGTATATTTTTATTTAAAAAATTACCGTAACCCTTCATTGATAATATAAATCCAACGTAGTTACCTTTATTTTCAATTCTACCTGATATACTTTTTAATAGTTCTTTTGTAGAAATATTATTTCTAGATATTAAAGAAGCTCTTAGTTTTTTAGTAAAAGAACCTGCGTAACCACCTATTCTCCTTCGAACTTTACGATATTGAATTAATCTATCTACAGCCATTAGAATAAAGAATTTAAGTCATTTGCTACAGTTGTAGCTTCAGCCTCGCTTAATGCGGAGTCATAAATAGCTATGTGCGATATTGTACCCACAAACCCTCTATAACCAATAGGGTCAACTAATTCAGAAGTTCCTATTAATATTTTAGCTTGCGAAAATTGATTAGAATGAGAGCCAGACTCTTCGTAGGATGTTTGAGCGTCTCCAACACCTACATATAAATGTAGCTTATCGTTTGTAGAGTCGTTCACTATACCTACCACCGTTTCTGATAGCGGCTCTAAATCTGCTGAAGTTTCAAATATAGCTGAAGAGATGTTTACATCTGTTTCAGAACCTCCACTACCTAAGTCGTTGTCGTCATCAATTTGATAAAAAGGTCTTCCGTCAGTAGCTTGGTGAGCATCTCCAACGCCTGAGTGATTAGCTAACCCAAATATAAATCCATCACCGCTTGATGGGTCTGTTATTCTTAATAATACTTGATTATCTGTTTGCACTGCAGAAGCAATAGACATCTTAAAAAATACACTCCAATTAGCTGTAGAGAAAGTTACATTCTCCATTCTAAAAGCCTCGTTAGGATGAGCTTGTGGAAGAGAAAAGGTAAATCTAGGCGGTGAATACTCAGGAATATTATTTTCGTTATAGTGAGTTATTGTTTTGGGGCTACCTGTAGGGAGTTGAGAACTCCAAGAAAGAGAATCGTTTGAACGATTAACTCCTAAACTACCATTAAATAAAGCAAACAAATTCGTGTTAAGAGTCCAATTATCAACCACTATAGATTCGAAAGCTAAAAGTGAAGGAGCTAATAAAGTAAAGTTAACTCTAATACCTGTAGCTAAATCGTTTCCTAACTTAGAAACCCTTTCAATCTCGAAGGAGTTTTCTTGAACGATTAACGCTCCATTTCTTTGACCCATAATTTCATCTGAAAGACTCGAAAATAAATCCACGCAATCATCGTAAAGACCTAGTTCTACATAATCAGAACTTACCCTTGAGCTTTTCTTCAATATAAGCAATGTCATGCTATATTCTTCGTAAGCTCTGTTTATATTTGAAACTGATGAGTTAGGTATAGAAGATATGCAAACAGGGTAGTTTATATTTCTAAGTTTGTTGACCTCACTTTCGTCTAACATATAAAACTGATTTAAACCGTCAACTTTAGATACCGCTAAGTTTAAATCGTTATATAAATCTTTTATTCCTTTATAACTCATTTTTTATATTTTTTATTTGTTTCTTCGCTTATTTCGTACTCATAGTTAGCTTTAGACGACAAAAACGATAAGTATTGAAAAACATCTCCTGTGTTCGTATGTAAAACACTGTCAACAGGAGTCTTGTTAGGCTGATTAAATATACCACACTCTGCCAATTCATATAGCGTTTTAATCCAACCAAGCCTTTTAAAGTTCTTTTCATAAATGGCTGTTTGCCGACCTTTTGCTCTTGAAGATACAGGCGGTATGCTAGATTGTAAACTCTCGACTTCTTTTGCAAAAAAAAAGCGAAATCTAACGCTAAAGTAGCAGGAATATCTAAAAATTCTAAAGCTAACTTGTCTCTATCTTTATTATTCATATCAGTTTCACCTTTAACCGTGTGAGCTAATTGATGAGCTAAATAATCTAAAGAGTTCTTGTCTTGATGCTTGGAAACAAACTCAGACTGAACAGACTCTATATATTGACCAAATGTTGTATCTAACCCTAAGTCGTATGTGAATTTGTATTTCTTACCTTTAAACATAAATTCTTTTACGTTTTCAGGCTGTCTTTCTTCTGCTAAAAAATCTAAAGAGTTAACATACTCAACTATAAAAGCTAAAGGAATTTTATTTAACTCTTCTTTTGATGCGCCTGAAAATAAAGAACAAACATTAAGTTTAAATTCCAGTGAGTCTTTTTCAGGAATATCCTCTTCTTTACCTTCAAACTCATCTATTAACTTTAAGTAATTGATACAGAGTTTGTTATATTCAGAAAATTGTCTAAGCGTTATCGCTGACCAACCTACAGGTAATTTTAATTCTTTGCTTTCCATTTCTGTTTTATCTAAATGCTGATATTCGTTTTCCTTTTCCGTACATATCTAAAGCCATCTGCAAGCAATCTACCATATCGTCGTGTCTTGCATTTGGAAATTGAGAGCATTGGGCTAAAAAGTTGTCATTCCACATACCTTCTAGTAAGTTAACCCTTTTAGCTTCTATTATACTAACCACATCTGTAATTCTAGCAACCTTATCTTTTGCAGGTGGTTTAGCTTCTATTATGTTTAACCTAGTATTTCTTCTTAGTGTTTGAACTATAGACTTCCCACTAGCTTTTGGTTCTACATATATCCTAGACCTTCTGTTATATCCATTTTTAAAACAAAAATCATCTATGTATTTAATTAATTCAGGAAACTCTAAGTATTGCTCTTCGACACATTTTATGTAAAACTCACCCTCATATTCTGCGTAGCACAATAATGCTGAAGGGTCGTTATTTTCTTTAGAAGTATAAGCAGGGTCTATAACAAAATTCCAAGTCATAAAGTTTTCTTCGTCAAATCTTCTTTGTACGTTAAACCACTCCTTCTTTATTATACCTCCATCTGCAGGTGCTGGCTGTTGTTGAAGTTGACCTGCGTATTCGTAGCTACCTAATTGGTATTTATAGTCTTGAAGTATTTTTCTAGAAAATCTAGTACTCCAAAACAAATCATTTTTATAGAATTTATAGAGTCCTTTAGGACTCAAAATTTTTGAATTTTCCGCAGGTATACAAATATGTTTATATGATTCAGAATTATTGCGTAAAAGGAATCCACTTAAGTCGTCTTCGTGTAACCTTTGCATAATTATTATCCTTACACCCGTTCTAGGATTATCTAAGCGACTATATAGCGTTGTGTTATACCAATCGTTAGCGTGAGTCCTTTCAGCTTGCGAGGCGGCTTGTTTTGGGCTTATAGGGTCATCGACAATTATTATTGATGCCCCTGCTCCTGTAACAGTACCTCCAACCGATGTAGCACGCCTATTGCCTGTGTGGTCGTTAACGTAGTGTTGTTTTGTGTTTTGGTCGGGTTTTATAACGAATAAATCTCCCCAATTCTCTTGAAACCACTCGCTTTGTATAACATCTCTCGATTTAGCACTATGCTCAACACTTAATGAAGCGGAGTATGATGCTGTTATGAATCGCATCTTAGGGTCTTTAATCCAACACCAAACGGGGAATAAAATAGTACACATTAGAGATTTTGATGCTCTAAAGGGTACATTTATGATTAAATCTTGTTTTTTTGGCTCATCTGCTACAATTCTTTCAGCTTCTTTCTGTAAAACTTCGCAAATGTATTTATGATGCCAATTTATGTCCAACTCTACCGCAGGTTCAACAACTTTAAAAGCTTCTTTAAAAAACTCAAAGTAAGACATCTCGCAAAGCTTTCGCTTTAAAGCAGACTTCATAGAGTCAGATAATTGCTCCTGTTGTATAGTATCTTTGGATTTTCTACCCATTTTAGTTAGATGCGTCTATAATAAAGGTTTTACTTGACGCTGTGTGAGTTATCGTTAATTTAGCTGGTGCTCTACCTGCCGCTGCAGTGTACGCAAATGTAAATCCGTCAATTAAGTTGGCTAAGTTGCATAAATCATTAACATCATCTCTTAAATCCTCTACAACGTCATCAATTATAGGTTCTCTGTTGCTTAAAGGAGGTATAATCCCTATAGCTTTAGAGTATTTAGAGTCTGTAGTCTTTTCTCTTCTCGATACTGCCATAATTATAAGTCTTCAAAATCTATATCCTCAACACTTCCATTAGATTCTCCTAGCATTTTTTTCAAATCGCTAGTTGTGGTGTCTTGGCTTAGATTTATTTCTATTTTATGTGTTTTTTCGTCATTTATTTGCGCTGCTAACAACTTAGGTGTGACGTAAGGAAGAAGTTTAACTATACAGTCTATGTACTCTTTAGCACTTCTTTCTCTAACCTCCATTAAAGCCGTCTTTATTTCGGCAGTACTCCCCTGTAAAGCCATAGCGATTGTTTCTCTAGTAACTTTCGTTACTTTATTCCCTGCTCCTTTTTTTCTACCTGCAGGATTTCCGCTTTGACCCTTTTTCCACTTTGCGTTTTTTTTCTTTGGCTCAGACATTTAGTATTTAGTTTTTACCTTTGGCTTAGTTTTTCTTTTTGTTTTTGGCATCTTTTTCAGTTTTAGGTTGCTCTTTTTCTGTTTGAGGCGCGTCTAAATAACCTCTATTCTTGTATGCGTTGTAATTATTTTCATTTCCTGCGAATTTAACAATTCCTGAAGGATGATACACATTACATGGCTTAAATTCTTTTTTACTCATAACTTATTTTTTACTTTTTCCTTTTTTGTTTCTAGCTCTATTAGTTGAAGCTTTTTCTTTTACTAATTTTCCCTTTTTAGTGTGCGACATATCTAATCCATCTCCGTTTCCGTAAGTTCCTGCTTTTTTATTTGCTCTGTTTAACTCAGCTCTGTACTTTTTTCTTTTAGTAGTAGAGTGATATTTTGTGTCGTAAGCTTTTTTGTTCGCAGAAGTTTTAGACTTACCTTTTCCTGCAAGCTTATTTCTTCTACTAGGTACTTTTTTAGTCGCCATAATTATAGGTTTATCTGCAAATGTAATAAAAAAATTGTTAAATCCTTGACTTTGCATAAAAAAAATCATACCTTCGCTCGCAGTTATAAGCGTAGTTTTTACGAAGCTATCTACAAAACAAGGGCGCACTGTATACTTTTTACAAAATCATCGCAATACACCCCTATCTAAACACTTTATCACCTACCTCAACACTTTTGGATGTTTCACAATTTGTGTGATGTGCATAAAAACCCCTAGCCACATATCGACGGTCTTACATATGTAGATTCTTGTATATGATGCTAAGTGCCTGAAAGTCAGACGATTAGCTCTTATTTAGAATGAGTCTACATAAGGTCTAAATGTAAGGTTTTACATATAGGTTTCTATATATGTTCGTTTTTCTGGTCTGTTGTTTTTGTGTTGTTAGCAGTTCTCAAACAAGCCGTTTAAGCCCCTTTTTAAGCCCTTTTAAGCCCTTTTAAAATGATTTGATACTAAGCCCCTAGCGAACCCCTTCGCGCGATTCTGCGCAAGATTCTTCATTTTTATTTAGAATCATTCTATCATAATGCAAATAAGCCGTTCTAAGAGCCTTAAATAATTTTCGCATGTATTGATATGCCTAGTGTTTAGATGTGCGCTTAAACGATAATCGCCTGAAAATCAAGTAGTTACAGCAATTTAGACTAAATAAAAATAACGATTATAACTTACTGGTAATCAAGTACTTGCAAGCCAAAACAGCAAAGTCATTCTAAATTAGCAAATTAGTTTTAATCTGTTGATACTCAGCAAGTTACGCCAAAAATAGTTTATAACTACTTGAGTGTCAAGCACTTACAAACGCATTTCATTTGTGTAATCCAAGGGGGCGCCGTATATTGAACGCAGTTCTTTCAAGTATCACTGTTGTATCTAGGTTTCTATATATGTAGCCTGCGGTGGTGGTACAAATTTTTTAACTTAATTCCAAACAAAATGAAAAATTTTTTAAACATTGAAATGTTCAAAGCGTTAACGCTTGAAGGTAAAAAGGATGAGTATAAAAACCTATCTATGTTTATCGCTACTAGCTTTGACGAAGCGTGTACTGAACATTTAGATTTACAACGCGCCTATGCTTTAGAGTTGAAAAAGGGTACAACCTCGCAAAAGCACAAAGCGTTAAACGATTGCGCTAAAGCTATGGGGGATAAGGTATTGCGCGCTTTTAGAGGGCATGACCTTAGAAAGTTAGTAGATAAAAAAGCAGGTGAAACTCTTAAGGTGGTATTTGATATTGATGTGCATGGTCGCATGGTTGAAGCTTCTCTTAGTGTTAAGAAGCCTAAAAGGGACACTAAAAAAGCGGTTCAAATACAAAGCAAGTCTAGTGTTGTAACGGCTAAAGGTGGACAGGTTGGCAAGCTAATAGGTTAACAGCTAACTAACTGAAAGTGAGAGGGTTGCGAAAGCGCCCTCTTTTTATATTACGCATGTATGTATGTACACTCGCTAACCATTAGGCGTTATACGGGATGCAATATGGCATACGCATAGTGCGCACGCACATAATTGCACCGCATGTATGTACGCATGTATGTATGTAACAACCTTAAATATGAGTATTAAAGGCTCTAATTTTTGGGGGGGATTGTAGAATTTCAAAGCGAACTAAAAAAAAGATAAAAAATCATGAAGACTATTCATCAAAAACTGATTGACCTTAATGAAAAAGGTCGTAATGACAAGGCTCGTCAAATTGCAAACAATTATTTAAAGATAAAAAAGTCATGAAAACGCTATCATATTTCTGTGTGGGGTTGCTGTTATGCTCCCTTGCACTTTACATTATTTGTTTCCTTGCAGCTAACTCAAACTTAACTGCTTTTCTAATTACCGTTGGGGTAATAGGGGTTACTATTTATAAGAATATTAAATCAAACAAACAATAAACTAAATTTACTATTATGGTAAGAATTACAAATGACTTTTTTGAGTTTCTAACGGATTGCGACTCAAAGACACCGACTACAACCGCAAAATTATTAATACGACTGCATCAAAACTTTGTTTCTCAGGATGCAATTAAAGATTCTTCTGATAGGGTATGTTTTATGAATAAGTCTATTACTGAGGTTGGTAAGCTATCATACGCTACTCAAAGACGCATCGAGCATTATTCTTGGGATGATGATGAAGCTTCTGACTTAAGTAACGAACGGAGGTTTAAAGCAAAAGTAGGCAAGACTCTCCGCAAAATATTTACTGAAGATTACTTAAAAGATTTCTACGAGGGTTTCAGTTCGAATTTCAATGAGGATGTAGAAAAATTCGTGGGCTTACTTAAAGGGGAGTCTTTTAGTGAGGAAAACTTTTCATATCGTAGCTGCATAAACGACTCTTATCACTACCACGAAACAGACTCGTGTGCTCAAAACGGAGAAGGTACTTTAGGGGATAGCTGTATGAGGCATGATGAATGCGTTGAAGAGGGTTATATGAATATATATGATGATGTAGAAACCCCCTGCGCTTTATTGGTTTATACCGATGATGACGGATATATAAGCGGTAGGGCTTTAATATGGGATATTGATGGAAGCAAGTATATGGATAGAATATATCAAAGTTACGATGGGATTGAGGATAAATTCAAAGCTTACGCAAGGAGTAAAGGTATAATATACAAAGAATACCAAAGCTACAGACACAAAGATACTTGGTTTGGAATTAACGGGGTTCATCTCAAAAGAGCTTTAGCCTTCGAGGTTTCTAACTTTGATGATTACTCTAATTTCCCTTACATAGATACTTTTAGTTATGGGTTTGATTTCGAGGGGACTTCAT
>Ga0181395_1000171_pt1 | contig 26099 bp, 19 predicted proteins | sample 18SPOviralmetaG_FD_130124 | JGI IMG/M metagenome (GOLD analysis project Ga0181395, IMG submission 130124) | Marine viral communities from the oligotrophic San Pedro Time Series (SPOT) site, San Pedro Channel, CA, USA - 18 SPOT_SRF_2010-12-16 | ecosystem: Environmental > Aquatic > Marine > Strait...
GATAAGGCCAAGGTATATCCTACCTGTTTAGCACTTACCCGTCAGTGTGGCCGAAGGCGGGACTAATTAGGTCAGGGTGGACTAGTACCCCACCTCACTGCTGCGTTCCCGTCCGCACATGACCGAAGGCGGGACTAACAAGGAGACCGAATGATGGGTAATGCACAAGATGTTTTTATAGTTCCGAAAGACTATGTTTTTCGTCCGCTTGGGTGGAGGGAGAGCAGCGTAGTGGTCGATGGAAAAACTTATCGTCTGTTGTTCAACACCTTCCGTGTGACCGAAAACGAGACTAACAAGGAGACCAAACGATGAGTAAGTTTGCAGAAGCCATTAAAGCGCAGCAAGCGTGGCACAAGAAAGAAAAGCCCCCAAGACCAAAGACATTGCCCGAAAGAAGAGAGCCGATAAAGGACTCTACAATTATGCAGATACTAACCCTGCAAGAGCAACGTATCCCGTCTACACACATTGCAAAGGAAGCCGACGTTCCAATACAGACAGTCTATAACGTAAAACAGCGTTACATTCTCATTGACGTAAAGAACGGAACCAAGTGGTACAAGTGGATAGGTTAGGGGCATGGAATGAGAGTTATAGATAACAAAGCGTTACTACTACGCCTTAAAAATCCGAGTAAGGTGACCACTGTTATACCTAAGAGTAAGGAGTTATCAGGTAACAGGGTCGTAGTTAATTGGGGCGTGGATGAGACACACGTACTAAAGAACCTAAACATACAAGCACCGTCGCCCATCGAAGGTAAATATAAGTGGACGGGTAAACACACGCCGTTTGAGCACCAGAAGACCACAGCAGGATTTCTTACACTCAACAAACGTGCATTCTGCTTCAACGAACAAGGCACAGGTAAAACAGCTAGCGCGATATGGGCGGCAGATTTCTTGATGAACCAAGGCCGAATCAAACGCGCATTGGTGATATGTCCACTGTCTATCATGGACTCTGCATGGCGTGACGATCTGTTTAGTTTTGCCATGCATCGCAAGGTAGATGTGGCCTACGGTTCAGCTAAGAAACGTGCTGATATAATCGGGGGCGATGCTGAATTCGTCATAATAAATTACGACGGTGTAGAGATAGTGGCTGACGCCATAGCCGAAGGTGGATTCGATTTAGTTATTGTGGATGAAGCCACGCACTACAAAAACTCACAGACTAAGCGTTGGAAAACACTAGGCAAACTGCTCACCTCAGACATGTGGTTGTGGATGATGACAGGCACACCCGCTGCACAAAGCCCCGTAGATGCGTACGGTCTGGCTAAACTTGTTAACCCCAAAGGTGTACCGCGCTTTATGGGGTCGTTCCGCGATATGGTCATGTACAAAGTGACCAGTTTCAAATGGGTGCCCAAGCCTGACTCGACAAAAATAGTATTCGACGCACTACAACCGGCTATACGATTTACTAAAGAACAGTGCCTTGACCTACCGGACATCATGTACGTCAAGCGCGAGATACCCCTGACACGTCAGCAAGAAAAATATTACAAAGAGCTAAAAGACAAAATGATTATGCAAGCGGCTGGCGAAGACGTTACCGCTGCCACCGCTGCGGTGAACATGAACAAGCTCTTACAGATTAGCTCCGGTGCTGTGTATACCGACTCCGGTGACACGGTGGAGTTTGACATCCAGCACCGATATAAGGTGTTAAGAGAAGTTATAGATGAGTCAAGCAAAAAGGTTCTAGTGTTCGTGCCGTTTAGACACACAATTCAGCTACTCACAGACAAGCTACGTAAAGACAAAATACCTACTGAAGTAATTAGTGGCGCAGTAAAAGCGGGGGATCGCACTCGCATATTCAGAGAGTTCCAAGAGACAGACAACCCCAGAGTGCTGGTGATTCAACCACAAGCCGCTGCACATGGCGTTACGCTGACTGCTGCGAACACTGTAGTTTGGTGGGGGCCAACTAGCTCAGTGGAGACTTACGCTCAAGCTAACGCTCGTATTCATAGGGCAGGGCAAGACCACAAGTGTACTGTAGTTCAGTTACAAGGATCTAACGTAGAAAAGCGTGTGTACGCACTTCTTGATAACAAAATACACACTCACACAAAGATTATTGATCTCTACAAGGAAATACTTGCGTAAGATATTAGCTACCTTTATATTGTGCTTCTCGGCAATGGAAGGATACATAACATGGCTGATGCAGTAGAGGTAGGTGGCGTTTCCGTAAAGAAGTTGACTGAGGTTTACCTCAAGATCAAGGGCGAAAGGGAACGTCTATCCGCCGAATTTAAGGAAGCTGATGACAATTTAGTAGGTCAGCAAGATAAAATAAAAAGCGCACTGCTCAACTATTTGAAAGAGAACGACATCAAAAGTGTCAAGACTGATGTGGGTACGTTTTACCGTACCGTGAAGCAAAAGTATTGGACTAGCGATTGGGAATCCATGCACAAGTTTATCTTGGAGCATGAAGTGCCTGAGTTCTTGGACAAGCGCCTAAACCAGAAGCATGTGAGGGAATTTCTTGAAGATAACCCTGACCTGCTTCCGAAAGGGCTAAACGTAGATGCAGAGTTCGCGCTCACAATAAGGAAAGCGTGATGCAGCAGTTAGTTCCAATTGAGGATGTCGCCAAGCACTTTAGTGTGTCTTTATCCACGGCTCGTAAGTGGGTGCGGGACGGTGCTGTGCCTTCTGGCACGTATGTTAAAATAGGTAAAACCCAGCGGTTTGACTTGGAGAGAGTGTCACAAGCACTTATGTCTTACAAAAGTCACCTTGAGCCTACGGAAGACGTAAAAGAAGAACTGTCTGAGGTATTTGACCCGACATCATTTGATCCTGACGTAGATGTTTAGTGCGTCGAGTCAGTATAGCGGGTAGCAGGTTTACGGGCCTAGACAATCAACCGGAAGCTGATGGGCTAATAGATATAGTGATAGTAAATGCAGCGGAAGTGTCTCGCTCTTACTATGCCAGAGACTATGATGTTAATGCCAAGCAGCTACCAAAATGTTGGTCGTTGAACACCCAGACACCCGCACCCGACGTGCCTGATGACCGACGTGAAAGCGCACGCTGTATGGATTGCGTGCAAAATGTGAGAGGGTCAGGGGGTGGAGGTGGCAGGGCTTGTAGGTTTCACCAACGGCTGGCGGTTGTTGAGGAGCAAGCGTTAGATGTGGTTTACCAATTACAGGTTCCTGCCTCATCCATATTTGGTAGCGCACGGAGTAAGAGCGCAATGCCCTTGCAAGCGTACGCTAAATTTTTGAGTGGGCATCAAACCCCCTCATTAGCTGTGGTCACTAGGATAAGTTTTGACAGGAGCAGTCCTGTACCAAAACTGTTCTTTTACCCGCAGCGTCCGTTAGAAGAAGACGAGCTTGATAGGGTCAGGTTTATGGTGGATCACCCTGACACGTTAGAGGCTATAGCCTTTGACCCGAAGTCAAGCGTTGTTGGTAGGGGTTCACCATTTGCGAAAACTGAAGGGTTCGACATAAACAGTCTAAGTTAAAGGAGACAAAAACATGGCTGAAGTAAATATGTACTACACAGTGGAAAACGTCGAGGCGTTGTACCCACGGATTAACGCCACTTATAAGTTTGATAACAAAGCGAACGGTGGCAAAGGTGGCTCTATAAAGTGCGATCCGCTAGACGATGGGTCGGCGTACGAGATGTCTTTTGTAATGGCTGAAGCGAAAGCTAAAGCGTTGTTCAAGGCAATGAAAGCGGCATACGACGCTAAGAAAGAAGGTAGCTGGCCCGATAAATTCGCACTGCCGTTTAAGAAAAACGATGACGGTAACTACGTTGGCAAGGCTAAGTTGAAGGGAGCTTATGGCACTGACTTGACCAAGCCGCCTTTGCAAGTTGATGCGAAGAACAACGAGTTAGCAAAAGACTTTCAGCTAACTACAGGCAGCACTGTGAATCTCGCGGTCACCTTTGTGCCATATAACATGCGAGAAAACGGGGTAAGCCTACGTTTGAACGGCGTACAGGTAATTGATTATAAGCCAATGCAGTCACGCTCACCTTTCGGTGTTGTGGAAGGCTACGTTGCTCAACCTGATAATCCGTTTAGTGATACTACCAGCACCAGCGCGGAACCCGTTGCTGATGATTTGGATGACGCATTTGGCGATGAGCCAGATACTCCAGCAGTGGAGGAACCCAAGAAGGTCGTGAAGAAGTCTTCCCCCGCACCCAAGGAAGATGACGATGACCTGAGTTCTGTTATTGAAGGTTGGGATGACTAACCGCTAATAGCAACTCCACTATGGCTAGGTCGCACCGAAAAGGATGTGCCGACATCCCTGCCATAGTGTCTCTCGGCATCGGGTGCAAACATGAATACAATAGAATTTTTACGGCATGTGCTGCCTTATGAGGGAGTGTATGTTTTATTCCGAAATAGTCTGGCTCAAGGCAGACACCGCCAAGCGTACTTTCATTCGTTGGAAGATTTGGCTGAAGCCGCCGACTACTACGACGGCGACGGGTGGGATACTTACTTCGCTGTAAGTAATTACACGAAAGAGGGTACGCGCAAGGGGGAGGACGCTAAACAAATAAAGTCGTTCTTTTTAGATTTAGACTGTGGGCCAGATAAAGAATTTGCTTCACAAGCGAAAGCGCTACAAGAGCTACAAGCCTTCTGTACTACATTAGGTTTACCAAAACCTCTTATGGTGAACTCTGGGCGCGGCGTGCATGTCTACTGGGTGCTGTCTGAGCCTGTAGCAGTAGAGCAGTGGAAGCCGGTAGCGGAACACTTCAAACGTAAGTGCAGTGAACACAGCTTCGATATAGATACGTCAGTGCCAGCCGATACTGCGCGAGTCCTTCGTGTAGTGGGCACGCACAACCACAAACCCGAAACCCCTGCACTGGTTGAGCTAGTCGGTGCCAAGCCCGACGTAGTTAATTTTGATTACTTTGCCAGCAAGCTGGGGATGGACTCGATACCAGCTCCCTCAAAACGTGTGAGCGTAGACGGGCCAGCAAGCTTACGTGACGCATTAATGCGTAACATAAAATACAGTTTCAAAGACATACTCGTAAAAAGTCAGGACGGTGTAGGGTGTAAGCAGCTAGCTAGAATAGTGGACGGGCAAGCCGAAGCTAGTGAACCTATGTGGCGAGCAGGGCTGTCTATAGCCAAATTCTGTGAAGATGGTGAGAGGGCAGCGCAGAAAATATCAGAGAAGCATCCTGAGTACACACCAGAACTTACGCTTAAGAAGCTAGACTTAATCAAGGGGCCGTACCGCTGCACGACGTTTGACGAAAGCGAGTCTGGTATATGTGCCGACTGCCCTCACTGGGGCAAGATCAAATCACCGATAACTTTGGGTCGCAAGATTGCTGAAGCCGAACTAAGTGAAGATGGTACTTATAGTGAAGTTGGTGACTTAGGTGAGGATGATCTATATGACGGTCTGGATACTACCCCAGAACACGTTATACCAGCTTACCCACGACCATATTTTCGCGGCGCGTCTGGCGGCGTATATGTACGCAACGTAAATATAGACGGAGAAGTAGATGAGAAGGTGATATACCACAACGACATTTACATAACTCGACGGTTATTAGATGTAGAGGCAGGTGAGTCAGTAGTGTTGAGGCTACACTTACCTAAAGACGGAGTACGAGAATTTACACTGCCGTTAACAGCGGTCACATCAAGGGAAGAGTTCAGAAAGTTAATGGCTATGCAAGGCGTGGCTGTGACTCGGATGGACGACTTAATGCAATATATGACTACATGGGTAAACGAATTACAGGCCGCTGCTACAGCGGACATAGCGCACCGTCAGTTTGGTTGGGTTAACGAAGATTGCGAAGCATTTATCGTAGGCGATAAAGAAGTACGCGCTAGCGAGATTAAATATAACCCGCCATCTACGCCTACAGCCGCACTACTGCCGTACTTTGAACCTAGAGGTACGCTGGACGGTTGGAAGGACATGGCTAATTTTTACAACACCAGACCGGATTTAGTGATGCACCAGTACGTTGTATGTACGGCATTCGGTGCGCCACTCATGCAGTTCCTACCTCAGAACTGTTGTGCTCTGCATTTACACAGCACGCTAAGTGGCTGCGGTAAAACTGCGTGTATGCAGGTAGCTGCGTCGGTGTGGGGGTACGTCAAAAACACAATGGTGGATGAACGCGATACTGAAGCTATGAAGTTCAACCGTGCAGAAGTGCTGCACAACCTACCGTTCTACGTAGATGAGTTGACTCAGGCAGGTGATGATAAGTTAAGTGATTTGGCGTATCAGCTATCCTCTGGTCAGCAGCGTGGGCGAATGGCGGGTGGGGCAAATCTGGAGCGGACACGAGGTAGGCCGTGGAAGTTTTTGTCTGTTACTTCTGGTAACGCTAGTGTGATAGAGAAGATTAGCGCCAAGAAAGAACAGCCAAAAGCAGAAGCGCAGCGGATGATGGAGTGGCCTGCACAGAAAGTATTTGGTGAGGTAGACGATAAGAAGTTAACAGATGCGTTTGAGGCTGCATTAAACGACAACTACGGCCATGCCGGTGTGCCTTACATACAGTACGTGATACAAAACAAAGAAGAAGTGCAACGCAAACTGCGGGAAGTACAGACTGAGATAGATGCGGCAGCAGGACTCAAAGCTGAAAACAGGTTCTGGTCAGCAGGTGTAGCCACAACTATCACGGGGGCCATATACGCAAAGAGACTAGGGCTTGTAGATTACGACATTAAAAGCCTGACCGCGTGGGCAATCAAGCTACTGAAGTTTAACTTGGAAGCAGTCAACAACATGGGCGTGTCCGTAGAGCAGACGTTAAACAACTATCTCTACGAAAATTACAGCAACATCTTGTCAATAAAGAGCACTGATGACTTACGTAAGCAGGGCAGCGCACCGGCTAGTGGCTTAGATGCCCTAGTCATACCTGACGCTACACCAAGATTTAAGTTAGTAGCGCGGTATGAGACTGACCTCAAGAAAGCCTACCTTATGCCGAAACCGTTGAAAGCTTGGTGCTCTGCACAGCAGATAAATTACTCTGCGTTTGTAAGCGACCTAAAAGAAAAGATGGGCGCTAAAAGAGGTAAGAAACACTTGGGTAAGGGCACGTTGCTGCAACTACCGCTTAGTGACGTGATAATTGTGCAGATCAAGGACTTCGACCCAGTGCAAGCAGAAGTTAATGAAGAATCAGAGCAGTGATGTACTTAAAGTAGATGATCTGTGCCCAGACGGTATTAGGGTAGTCGTGGCGTGGGATAGCATGGTGGTAGGTGCTTCAATTTTTGTGCCTTGTATCAACACCGAAACCGCTCGTACGCAAGCAGCGTGTGTGATGAAGGACAGAGGCTGGAGCGTTACCTCACGAGTACGTACTGAGGATAACAAGTTAGGTGTACGTATTTGGCGAGTCTTATAGCACCGTACGTAAACGTGTGGAACCGTATGGAACCTTACAGCATCGTTTGGACAACATCGGACTATATGTTACGATTCGCCCCGATAAGGTCAGGCGGTCTCCTTCCATCGGTCTTATCTCACTTCAGCCCCTTGCCGTGGCCCCCTACACTACGGCAAGGGGTTTTTAATCATACTCTCTAGCGTTCGCGTCTACGGCACGTTGCATGTAGGGTGAAAACGTAACACCGTTATACTTTTTCATGTTCTTCGTAGTTTCTTTATGCTGCGCCATAGAGCGGTTTATCGTCGCTGTGCTTATACGCGCACTGGGGTGCCGCCTGTCAAACTCACGCATTTCTTTACGTACTTCTCGCATACCCTCTGTGTCGCCACTACTTCTAGCTATGTAGTATTTACGCAGTAGCTTCGTGCGTCGGCTGTTCGCTGTTTTGTCTATACGTTTTAGATTGCTGTTACGTTCTTGTCTAAACGTGTACTCGCTCGGCGCAAAGCCCAGCAACTGTCCTAACAAGTCACCGCCAGTTATGTCGTCGTATATTGGATCACCACGGCGGGTCAAGACGCCTTCATCTCTGGGGTATCTCACAACAGCTTTATAGGCGTTACGTACAGCCCCCGGCATCATGCTCTCTATACCACGCTCTAACTCACCATCTATAACTTCCTGCGAACCTTTGATAAAGCGTGAGCCTACACTCCACGCAGGGCCACCAAGGTAGTACATAAAAGTTTCTTCGGGTGAAGGTGCATTGTTAAACCTGTTTTCTTGGAATACCAGATTGGTCAACGCCGTTCGCTGCGATACATCCATGCCAGTAAGATGAGTAAATGCACCCTTGTACCATCCTTCTCCTAAATACTTACGTACAATAGTCTGTGCGTCGTCCTCGTCGTCATCTAAGAAGAGATTGGCGATCATGGTTGCAGCGCCGAACAACGGCAAGCCCTGTGCTCCAGCGAAGAACAACGCGCTTAGGTGTATGCCCACAAGCTGCCTAAATGCCTCATTACGTAGTTCTTTGTTACCAGCAAACTGGGCATCGACTAGCTGTTTGCCAGTCTTTAGCATTGTGTAGTACATCTGAATGCCGAAAGTCTTATACATCAGAGCTACACGACCAACTCCTGCTTGTGCAAGTCGCGGTGCAGTCTCTAGCACTGAACCGCCGTTGATTTCCTGTGTGCGGTACATGGCTTCTTGGGCCGCAGCTTCTTTGTCTGCCTGTGTTACCGTGTAGTCCTTCCCGCCGTTCTTATCTTTTATTCTTTGCAACTCTAGGTTGTACGCTGTCACCATAGTTACTTGGCGATTAGCGAGTTCTGCGCCATGAAACATAATCGCTGACATGGACGCTACTTTGTCCATAAAGTTAGTGTCACGCCCAGACTCATCTAGCCCCATAGTGTCCGCTAGGAAAGAAGTATTTAACTGACCCTCTTGTGCTGCACGAGCTATCAATGGAGCAATGTTTTCAAGCTCCGTAATTTGTTCTGGTGTAAGTTCTCTGTCAGTGCGTACGGTGGCAATCAACTTGCCTTGTTCGTCACGGGCTATTTCGTAGTAGTTATCTAGAGACGGTAGAGCGCGTTTCTTAGTAGTGCCGCCCTTACCATCGGGCACCATCTTAAAGAATCCACTACCACCAAACAACTTATAGGCTCTACCTACTTCTCGCTTGGTATTAGTCATGCCGTACTTACCAGAGAGCATAGGCACTGCAAACAACGGCACTTGAGACATGTTGACCAGTGCAGAAGAAGCATTAAAGCCGATAGTCCATATAAACGCAGCACGGTTAAGTGACTTAGCTATACCATCTTTAGGTGGGCTAACGGCAAAATCAGCGCGTAGTTCAAGTTCTCTAAGAACGTCGGCATCTACCTCTTCACCATCCTCTCGTGCTTTTACAGCCTCTGCTTTAATTCTGTCCATGACAGCACGAATTTTAGCCGCATTTTTTAGACGTTCAGTTTGTCTAGCTAAGTCGTAGGCTCTGGTTGTAGCCGATACCAAGGCATCTTCCTCAAACCCTTTAGTTCTTTTACGTCGAGCTAGTGCTTTAGCAAAAGATGATTCGGGTAATGCCTCAATAAACAGACGCATTATCTGCTCTTGGACTTCTGGTGATACATCGCTCTTTTGCAGCACGGCCATCGTTTGCCCTACGAAGGAACTAGGTGGTGACCCAGAAAACGTCTTTAGGTCTATCTTATCAAATGTCTGCACATCTGAAGCATCAGGATCTGCTTTGTGTTCTTTCATAGCTTGAAGACGCGCACCGGGGGACTCAAACGCTTCAATCACAGGTTCGCCTTTACGAGTGTGCCGTAACCAGTAATCCCCACGACGTGTTAGAGGGAAGTATGGTTCGATAGAACTTTCCGCAAGCATCTTGGCAAAGATCTTGTCCTTGAGTGTGGCCTTACCTGCGGCATCTAGCCCGTCTGTATTATCTATACGATCTCGAATACTCTGTAACAGCGCGTCGTACTGCGCTTTATACATGTCTCGTAAGGCTACATATTGCTGTTGGCCTTCTCTCCCCAAAGAATTCCACTTTGGCTGCATCTCTTCCCATACGTCTATCTTACGTAGGGGTGGCGCGTCATCTCCAGCTACAGCTTCAATAGTTAAAGTCTCACCATACTTGTCTTCAGCCTCTTTACGAGTAAGTGACGGGTCTACTTCTTCTATGGTGCTGGTGGTTACAAGCTCATTAAAGGCATCTACTTTACCGTTGGCACGGTTGTTTTTGTACCAAGCGCCTAGTGGGACTAGCACCTTGCGTACCGATTCTTCTGCTATGTTGAGATCCCCACGTTGATCGACGATGGCTTTATACAAGTCGAATGAGGAGGGCATGTTGAATTTTTTGGCTATGTCCGTTAACGCCTGTAGTGGTGCCGTGCCTAGAAAAGCGTTTTTGACCTTATCAGTTATCCTGTTCTCACCTCGGAACAACGCTATGGCTTCGTTGGCCCACCTATCGCCAAACTCTTTGGTGTATTTGCCTAGCCCTTTTTGTACGGAGTCCATGCCCCCCATAACTTCTTTTACGCCATCGGACGTTGAGAATGCAGCTAGGGTGGGGCCGAACCTAAACTTACGTGCAGGTGCTAGAAGTTCTTGCATGAGGCGGTTAGTGTCTGCACGAGCAGAAGCACTGAACTTGTCAAACCCGAAGAACTCAGAAAGCCATTCAACTAATCTTTGCCATGAGCTAAGTGGCCCACCGCCTACGTTGACAGTGCCTAGCTCACGTTGAAACTCAGGGTTGCTAAACGCTTCAGCTACAAACTCTAAAAATCCGCTATCTATACCATCTTCAGATTTTTCCGTTCTTGCGTCCGCAACTGCTAACGCCTCTTCGCCATAAGCCTTAGCTAGTTTGCCTTTGTTAGCTTTATATATGGCTTTTAATCGCTTGACCGCTGCACTTTGCGGGTTTGTCTTAATCTGATAAATCGTTGCAGCGTGAGCCATTTCATGCAGTAACGTGTATACGTTTAACCCACCATCTTCATTAAGCAAAATTCTATTGGCTTCGCTGGAAAATAATCCTGCGGGAGTAAGTCCATCGCCTTCTTTTTGAAGATCCAACATTCGCGTCTTGTCTTGCGCGGTTTGAACAGAGTCGGTGCCTTTATATGCCCTTACTCCAACGATACCCACTGTTGTATCGCCTACTGACTTAGATAACTTATTAGCGATGCGCCTTACTTGACGACTCTTTGTTGTTCTAGCTATGCCTAACAACGCCTTACGTAAATCACCCGCGCGTAGCGCTTCTAGCACCGCGCCTTCTAAGGGCACGTCAATAGCAGGTGCGTCTTTACTTGACGCAAATGCAGCGTAGATGTTTGTTCCGCGCAGGTCGGGCGGGTAGTTATCTTGCTCGGTCTTAGAGTCTAAAAATGCCTCTTGTCTACCCGAATCTGGGTCTTGCTTGTTGGCTTCGATGATTGCTTGGTTTTCTGCGTCAACGCTTTCTCTAGCCTCTTCGCGTGTTGCACCTAACTCGACACGAGCGTCTATCTCGTCTTGGCGATCCTTACCTTTAAGCGGCTGCTCCGCAGCTACTACTTCTTCTACTTCTACCGGCTTACTAGAAGGTGGCTTACCTGTACTTGTAGCTGTTGCTCCTATGGCCGTACCAGCTTTGCGTTGTAACTTTGCCTCTTCCGCAGCCTTAGCTTTAGCTTTTTTCGTAGTGGCTATAGGTTGTGTGTCAGCTAGCTTTTCATTTTCTTTTTGCCGCGCTACTGATAATTTGGCTCTAGCTTCCTGTAGCTTTTTCTCTGCCGCTCTTTCTGCACGAGCCAGAGCTTGCGTACGTTTACCTTTCTCGGTTATCGCGTTCTTAGCTTCCTGTAACTTCTTCTCTGTCCTCTCTACCCTGCGAGTAGCTGTCTTTAGAGGGTTAGCTCTAGCACGAGCTACAGCACCCTTTGGCTTTGGCTTTAGTCCCTTGGGCTGCACTAACTCAAGTTGTGCTTTTGGTGTAGCTGCAAAGAGTCTTTGTATAGCTGCTTTAGCTATGCCAGAAGTGTTTGGCTTGTTTGCGTACTTCCGCAGCGCAACGTAGTCAATAGGCTTACCTTCAAACGCTCTTCTGTCCGCCGTAGGTATATTCAAACTAGCTAAGAACTTAGGTGTTGCTATTTTCGTTTCGCCGGGTTCCGGGGGCTGTACAACACCAACCTCGGATTCCAGCACACGCTGCTCGGCTAAAGGTAGTTCTGCTACCTTCTTGTCAACTTCTTGGCGTTGCTTGGCTGTAAGCTCTTTGTATGGCTTCTTTAACCTACCAAATACCTTGGCTCTAACTTCGGAATACTCAGGAGCGTTGCGTGCTTGGCGTTCTGCAATATCTAATTCAACGGGAAACATATCAGTTTGCCCACGATCTAGAGCAGGTTCTGCTGCTTCTCTTTGGCGTCTAGCCGCTGCGTCTAATACTTCTTCGCTAGGGGTATCAGCACGTACAGCGTCATCTTCCGCACGCTCTTCAGCATCACGTTTGTCTCGCGCTAGCTGTTCTTCCCTTGTACGTATAGCTTCACCTTCTGGTGTAACAGCTATAGTTTCTCCAGCAATTGTCTCGCCTTCTGGTGCAGGTAAACCTCTAGGACGGCCTTGACGTGGGCCTATATCTGCGCCTGTTTTCTCTGGTTCTAGCCCCGGCAATGACTGTTGAGGAGCACGAAGCGCAGGGGGAGGTTGTATAACTTTATCTAGAACAGCAAACTCTTCATCTGATAGTTGTCGTATTCTAGTTTCTACTTGCTGCTGTTCTTGGTCAGTTAGTTCAGCAAAATTTTTATTGCCAAACCCAGCAAGTAATTTAGCTTGTACTTGCTCTGCTGTTACTGATTCTCGTGGGCCTTCAACAATGTCAAACAACTCGCCCTGAGTCTGTGCTGAAGCACCTTCAGGTATAACAGGTAATGCGGTATCACCTGCGGTATCCCCTACAGTCGGGCCACGTCTACCTCTAGGCACAAACAGGTCTACAAGCCCCTGTAAAATAGCACCCGCAGCACCACCAAGGGCCGCTTCTTCGCCTACCCCCGCAAAGGTTTCGGCTAGCGCATCATATTGTTGCTGGTTGACGTTTTGAAGTATGCCTGACGCAGCTTCTTGTGCGGCTTCCAACCCGCCTGTCTTAGCAGCATTAACAATGCGCTGCCCTATTTTGTTGATCTGCTCTGCGCCAGTTTCTACAGTTCTTGTTCCCGAACGTCCCAGCTTTGTTGTAACGCTGGTAGGTTCAAATGCTTCAGTTAACTTGTTTAGTTTGGGTATATCTGCGTACTTGATAACTCGTGCTACAGGTATTACATCAAGCAAACCAATAAGCACACCTCTACCAGCAGCAGCCCCACGATCTTCTTCGCTAGCGTCAGCTTCTCTTGCTCGCTCACTTGCTTCACCAGCACCAGCACCGGCAGCGGCTAACGCACCTAGACCCGCAGCAGCTAGACCGGGGGCACCAGCAACGGCAGCGCCAATAGGTACAGCAGCAAGACCTGCTATAGAGCCAAGCGCAGAGCTTACTTTGTAGCTAATTGATTCGGGATCACCACCTTCGGGGCGTAGGTAGTCAGCAGCAGATTTTATTCTTTCGCGTGCGGCAAGCTCAGTTTCTTCTTCTAGAGCAGCAGCACCACCAAGTGCAGCCATCTCACCAACGCCAACCACTCCCGCGCCGAATCCAGAGGTAATATCTTCAAACACCCCTGTCTCTCTACGCGCTGTAGTGCGCCTAGAAAGGTTTTCGTCTTCTTGTAGGATACGTATATAGGCAACAAGTTTAGTTACAGCAGCCTGATCTCCTTGCTGCTCTGCTATATCTAGCGCCTGTAGTGCCCGTTCCTTAGCGGACATTTACTATTTCTGCCCTTTAAGTGTTGCGTCTGTTGCGCGTAATCCCTCTAAAACTGCACGGCTCCTGTTAAGGTCTGTTCTCATTGACTCTACAGGGCGTCCTAGTGCTTCTAACCTAGCAATCATAGACTCTTCTAATGCAAACAAGTTAGATGCTTCGCTTAACTCAGCCTGCGTTATCTGAACTTGCCTTAGTTTTTCTGTCATTTCTTCTGGACTAAAGTCTCCAGATGCACGATCTATACCCATTAGTTCATACACAGGGCCAAGAATATCTAGACGTTTCTCCATGTTATTTTGCAGTGCATCGTATAATTGATCTGCCTCGTCTGCTTTACCTTTAGCGTCTGCAATTGTTCTCTTAGTTGTATCAGCTAACACCGCTAAGTCAGTCTGAATATTTTGTTGGTCAGACTGCATAATCCTGTCAGCAGCAGCACCAGCTTGTTCATAATCAGCTTGTGTAGCGTCTTGCATAATTTTTGCGTAGTGTTGCTTTTCTTGTGATATAACACTTGCTAGTTTGTCGCCACTTTCAATGCCTTTAGCCGTTACATCAAACTCAAGTTGCATCTTCGCATCTTCAATGCCGAACTGAGCAGTCAAGTCTAGGCGTTGCTGGGCTTTCTGTGATTTACGTTCTGCTAATGAACCCGCACCGTACCCGCCGGGGCCACCTCTTTGTGCAGCGCCAGTAGCGCCAGCAATAAATCTATCAAATCTATTACTTTCAGATAGTTGTTCTTGCTGCGTTTTAAGCCTAGAAAGCTGGTCGTCTTTTCTTTTCAGTAGCCCCTCAAGCCCCATTTCTGCTTTGGTGTCTTGTATGCGTTTCTTGCGCTCTTCGTCGGGATCTCTCTTAGGGTCAATGCCTACATCAGTAAGTATGCCTCTAGCCGCGTCTCTCTGTGCTGTAGTACCCGCAAAATCTGGTTCAGCAACTTCAAGTCTACCTATACCTTGGGCTGCGGCAGAGGGAGTTGTTACTGTTGCAGGGGGAGGAGGTGTACTTGCAAGTTCTGCGGCAGCTTCTTCACCAGCCGCTTCAAAATCTACAGTCGCTAAATCGTCTAGTTCACCTTGTTGTGCTTCCTCCGCAGCTTTTTTAGCGGCTGCTCTTTCTTGTTTTTTCTTTTCCCCTAATTTTTTTACCCGCTCTTCGTACTCTGGCGTTCCACGCCTATATTCTGGGCCTTGGAATTTTTCTACACTTCTACGAAATTTACTTAGTGCGGATTCTGGATATTCAAAATCAGCAGCAGGCCCCCTACTTTCGCGTAACTTACGAAGCGCTTCTTCTTGCAAGCCGCCTCTATTAAACCCAACAATACCGCCTTGGGCCATACCCATTTGTTGGCGGCGTTGTGTAGACTCTTTCTGTCGTTGCCCAAGAACTCCACCAACCTGCTGGCTGACCTTACCTAAGTTTCGTCCTTGTTCTTGTTTAATTAACCCAAGAACTTCTTGCTCACGCTGTTGAGCGATAGTCGCAGGGTTTTGTTGCATAGCCATCTGCATGTTACGTGCAGCAGCTTCTTTCTCAGACTTTAGTTGTTGCAACGCAAGCAGGTCAGTTAGCTGTTGACTCTGTTGGTAGCGTTGTTGCAGCCCTTGCGGGTTGTCTTGGTATGCGGCTTTTTTACGTTGGACTATCTCACCTAGTCCTTGGCTAGAGTTACTTAACATTAGATTCCTCCCGCTACTTTCTTAGCGGCGTCTGCTATAGGATTTGGGGTGGCTGGTGCAGACCCAAACAAGTCTCGTAGCAGTGAGCTAGCGTCACCGGCAGTGCCTAACAACGCGCTAAGGCCGCTAGGTTGTGTGTAAGAATATGACTGCGCTGCGATAGGTAGTCCCTCTAAAAGCGAACGCTGAAACTGCACTTGCTTGTATGGATCATCACGTTCTTCTTCAAAAGCCCGCCTGTCCGCAGCAATACCTTCGCCAGTGATAGCACGTTGAGTAGCCCCTGCGCCTTGTTGTGCGGCTAAGGCTTCTAATCCGTAACGTCTAGCAGCGTCTAGGCCAGTCTGTCCTCTTCCTTGCTCTACGTTAAATTGATCTCTGCCCTGTTGAAACGCCTGCGCATACCCTTGACCTGTTATGTCTGCTAAATTTCTGTTGAGTATGTTATCTCGTTCTAAGTCCATGAGTGCTTGACGAGACCCACCAAAAGCACCCGCTTGCGTTAGCCTACCTTGGTCAGCTAATCGACTAATTTCAGATTGCCTACGTGCTTCTGCTAGCTGCGGTTGCAATACTGCTGACAAATAGGGGTTCATGTATTGATTGACTACACTACCTCCCGCAGTGGGGGCATCACCTGTTGCAGTAGGAGCACCTGTGGCACTGAACGTGCCGGGGGTAAAGCTCATTTGATCGGCGGTAGGTACAGTTAAATTACCAATACCTTGAAACGCGGCATCCTGTAAAGTTGATGCTCCAGCAGTAAGTGGGCCTTGGTAATTTTGGTAACCTTGATTTGCAAGTGCTTGGCCTTTGCCTAAAAAATCAGTTACATAATCACCAGCAAATTCTGCTAACGCCCCAGAAGTGCCAGTTTGCTGCCCTACATTCGGGTCTTGAGATTGTTCTGCCATAGTATTTACGCCGGTAACATTTTTGTTGCGGTAATTTGCTTACCTTGTTTTTTGTTTCCAGTACGTTCTTTACGCACTCTGTCCATCATTGCGTGTAACGCCTTAGCGCCAGCATCAGAATTACCATTGCCTAAATGACTTACTACATCCGCAGGAATAACAAATTCACCATCACTTAATCTAGCTTCCTGTCCGCTGTCGATTCTAGCAGGTACTTTATCTGCCATGCCATCAGTTGCTCCGTTTAAGTAACGCCCTTTGCTCATAGCAAGAATACCACCACCGGCCATATTTTTAGGTGCTTGCAATGCGGCTAATCCTTGAGCCTGTTCTTTTGCTTTTGCACGAGCTTGTGCTACTGACATAGGCTCAGACTCAGGTTTCTTAGCGTAAATAGTGTCACTAAAGTACCGTCGCCCTGCACCGCCGGGACGCCGATTCGGGTCAATACCACTCTCAGGTATAGGTTGTCTTTCTGGCATGGCAACTCGCTCACGCACAGCTTCGTATTTAGGTATCTCACCTTGGTAGCCTACAGGCGCTGACTGGGGATTAAAAAAATCAGGCGCAACCGCGCCACCTATAGCAGCTATCCCCGTGCCCAGTAATGCAGCACCAGCGTCAGAATCAACAACATCTGTAAACATTGAAGACGCTTTACTGTACCAACTCCCCGAATCTTCTTTTTTGTCACCCACTATTTTTCTCCAATAATCCGCAACAATTCTTCATTAACATCTAACACGCCACCAGCAGCAAAACCTCGTGGTCTACCCATACCTCTGGGAGCGTTCTGTTGTGTTGGCTGCATCCCGTAAGGGCTAGCTGTACCGGGAGTAAACGCTGTTGGCGTAGAACTACCAAAAATATTACTAAAATCGTACGCTTTGCCTAGTTTAGCTAGAGGGGATTGTTTTACATCTACTCTACCGTCTTCTGATGCCAACAACATGTTAAAAAAGTCTCTTTTAGAGTCTTGTTGCGCTTGCTGCTGCATTTGTTGCTGTATTTGTTGTTGCATCTGTTGCTGTTGTTGCTGTTGTTGTTGCTGCTGTTGTTGTAACTGTTGCTCTAATTCTTGCTGTTGCTGTAGCTGCGAGGCAAACACACCCGTTGCAGCGAAACGATTATCTGTAAGAGGATCTAATGTTGTTTCACCAGCAAGCACTTGTTCTAGCATTTGCTGATCTTGTATGTCGATTACACCATCGCCCGTAACGTCGTAACCTAGCTGCTCTTCAGTTGCGGCAAATGTAGACGGATCAGCCAATGCTTCTTGTTGTGCAATTACATCTGTAACAAAGTCAATGTCTGCATCTGTTACATCTTGAGCAGGCTTACCTAACACTGCGGCTACGGTGTCTATCTCACCACTTAGTGCTGTTTCTGTCTCGCCCAGTGCCGTAAGTAGGTCTGTTTCTGTTTGCCCTACAGCTTTAAGTAAGTCGTCCTTTGTTATGCCTAACTCTGTAGCAAGGTCATCTACAGCGGTATTTGTTTTATCTACCTCCGCATACAACCCTGTTGCAGCATCATCTTCAGTAGCAGCAGTGCCTACACGGCCAGATAGGTCACCAATGCTGTTTTCCAGTTCAGTCTTGGTAGTGCCTAAAGCCGTTAACAGATCAGTTTTTGTAGTGCCTAAGTCTGTTGCTACTTTACCTATGGCTGTATCTAAGTCATCGCCTTGTTTTACTAAACCCTCTATCTCTGCGTACAGCCCTGTTGCAGCTTCATCTTCAGTAGCAGCAGTGCCTACACGGTCAGAAAGATCACCAATCTCATCCGATAATGCCGAATCACCTGCTGCTATAGCTTCTTTTAAGTTGGTCTCTGTAATGCCTAGATTGCTAGATACAGTTTTTATTGCTTCAGCAAGAGCTTTATCGCGGCCTAACCCAGCTCCTTCATTAATTGCTATTTGTTCTAGTAAGTTAGTTTCTACAGCAGATAAGCTACCTGTGAGGTTGAACTCTATAGTGTCTAAGCGGTCTGGCTTTTCGGGGAACATGCTAGGATCGCTATTAGCAATCGTCTGCGCCATAGATTCGGGGGTCATATTTATCCCCCGCCATGTATAAGAACCATCGTCGTTTAGAGTTACACCCTCGTATAACTTAGATAGATCTGCCCCTGCTATACCACGAATGTTTGGGTCAATTGCAGAGACGGCTGAATCGTCTGTAGTTAAGTCAGTACCAGATGTATCTGTAACAGTTTCAGCGTTGTCTATATCACTTGTATCTACAGGAGCAGTATCTTCACCTTCGGTAGTATCGTCATCTACAACAGCATCATCAGTGCCTTCATCTACACCAGTATCAGCAGGGGCAGTATCTTCACCAGTATCAGCAGGGGCAGTATCTCCACCAGCATCATCTACACCAGCATCATCTACACCAGCATCATCTACACCAGTATCTCCACCAGCATCATCTACACCAGCATCATCTACACCAGCATCATCTACACCAGTATCTCCACCAGTATCATCTACACCAGTATCTCCACCAGTATCATCTACACCAGCATCATCTACACCAGTATCAGCAGGGGCAGTATCTTCACCAGCATCATCTACACCAGCATCATCTACACCAGTATCAGCAGGGGCAGTATCTCCACCAGTATCAGCAGGGGCAGTATCTCCACCAGTATCAGCAGGGGCAGCATCTACAACGGCATCAGTACCACCATCGGTATCAGAGGTCTCTTTAGCAAGTTGTAGCAGGTACTCAGCGTTAAAGTTTGTTGCACTTTGCTTAACAGTAGATTCTGGTAGCGTACCGTCACCTAGTATTTCTTCTATTGTTCGTTCTGTTATTAATCCCTCTGGGTAACCTGCATCTATTAATAGCTGTCGTGCTTCTTCAGGGGTGGTGTACTGTTTATCAAAATCACGTTGCATGTACCCAAGAACTTTATCTGCATCCCCACTAGTTTGCTTCACGTACTGTTGTGCTTGCTCTTCAGTCAGTGTAAGCCCTTCTGCCGCCGCTGCATCCATGACTTCTTGTGCGTCTACGTATCGGCTGTCTACGTACTCAGCTACCTGCGTATCTAATTCGGCGTCGGGTTTGTTGCCTACGTACTTATCTATATCTGCGTCAGACGCATTAAACTCAGGATTTGCTGTTTCAAATGCAGTTTCTGCTTCAGTTGCAGTAGTGTAACTATCGTCAAAACCTTGATTCATTATGCTAGTAAACACCCTACCAGCATCACCTTCGCCGCTAGTAAGGCCAAGCGCGGCTAACCGTTCTCTAGCTTCTGCGTCGGCTACAGAGCCATTTTTAGCACCTTCGACTACACTACGTACCGTAGAATTAATTTTTGTTACTGCGTCACCAACAACGTCCGCCGCATTTTTACCTAAACTACCGCCAACTTGTGCAACTTTACCCGCTGCTGTTTTCGCATCCACTGCTGCCACTGTACCTGCGGATACGGTTTTTCCAACTAAAATTCCTGTGAGAGCGCTATAAACAGAATCACCTACCGCAGTGACATCATCAATAAGTCCTTCACCAAGATTAATGGCGTTACGCACCATTGCAACAACACCTTCTTCAACACCCTCAGTAAAACCTTCCTTAATAATTATTTCTGCGCGGTTAGTGATACCATTAAGTATTGTGTCTACACTTTTACCAACAAACCCCTCATCACCAAATATCTGCCTCATTCGTTTTTCGCCACCGCCAAACTTTTGAGAGGCTGTTGCCATTACTCCAGAAGCTACTCCAGTCATAACTCCTGTGTATGTTGCGTGCTCTTCAGCTTCTGCTATTTGTTCTTCAGATAACGATGCTACTGCTTCTTCATACGTAATTTCTTGCCCTAATGCTTTAGCAATACGCATTTTATCTTTGGCAAATTTATTTATTTTTAAGTCGTAGGCTTCTTGGTAAGCACCTTCATATTCAAGACCTATGGCTTCGGTTAAATCAGAAGCAAACTCTGCAAACACCGCTGCCTCTGTAGGGTCTACTTGAGCTACCTTAGCCACCAGTGCATTTGAAAACTCTTTACCAAAAACCCTAGATGCACCATTAACTGCTGCTTGTGGAATTTTTGCGAGTAACTTAGCACCTCCTCCCACTACTAACGGCAATACCTCTTCAACAGCTTCCACCATAATAGTGTTCATAGACACCGCGTAAGGGTCTTCTACTAAGTTTTGCCCAAATACTTTTCCGTACTCTATTGCAGTTTCGTACTCATCTAGTCCTTGTTCACGCGCCCGTTTTTCAACTTCGGCAAGTCGTTTGTTTGTTCGATCTATACCTTCTTTTAGTTTTGGAGTGGGGCTAGCTAATGCTCCTATTGTTTCAGCTTCTGCTATGTGCTCATCTATAAAGTCTTGCGGTAAATGTTCAATAAACCCGATAAGGGGTATGCCAGCAGAAATGGCTGAGAAAGTGTCTCCAGTAGCTTTTTTAGCGAGCCTAACCGCACTTTTAGCAAAGTCAGCCATTGACGGAAGTAATTTTCTTGCTGTCTCCTCACCTTGTGGGATCACATGCCCTACAAAGTCTGACATAAATTCAGTAAAGCCTTCCGCGTATTTCTCTGGTACGCCGTAGTCTTCGGGGTTGGCAATTATGTCGGCCATCCCATACCGCTCAAAAGCCGAAGTATCTTGCGTATATTGATACACCTCATCTTCGTGCTGTTCGCCTGTCTCTCTATCAACATTGCCCAGAGCTTGTAGATATTCTTGGTATCTAATTTCTCCGGTGGTTTCTGCACCTTGCCGCAAAGCCTCTAATTTCAAGAGATCTCGCTGTTGCACCACGGCTTTGAACTCAGCCGAAGGGTCATACCCAAGTTCAGCCATTATACGGAGGTCGCTAAGTCCTTGTTCCTGTAAGTCGTTATAGATCTCTACAGCCTGCCTAAAGGTTTCTTCATCAATACCACTCCTACCCGGAATCTGGCCGGTTTCGTCTTCAGCTACCTGTTGGGCAATTAAAAAACAAGCCTCTATAACGTCGTTGCCCTCGCCAAGTATTCCGGTGAGTGCGCCATCAGTGATGAGTGTCGCTGCGGTTGACAACAACCCTTCAACGCTAGTTGGGTCAACACCAAGTCCGCCTATCTTAGTGGTTATGTTTAACCACTCAGGCATGATGTCGCCTAAGTTTGTGGCTCTAACGAACTCAGAGCTAATTACCCCTGCGGTTTGTGCGTCTTTGAACCCCGCTGCTTTTCCTGCTTCGCTTAATTTTTCACCTCCGCCGGGAATAGGTATTAGTTCTAACGCTCCTGCTGTAATGCCTGCCGTAGCCGCTGCGGTAAGTATTTGAGATAAGTCCTTACCTTGTAGTGCAGCTATACCCCCTGATGTAATTGCTTTAGCAGCAACAGTACCAGCAGCTTTTGACCCAAGTAATGAGGATAACGGGCCAGATAAAGCACCGGCTGTAATGTACCCAAGCCCTGCAAGAGCGATGGCTTTTAAGCCATTTTCTACACTCTTGTCTTCTATGTTTATGGTTCTAATTTCACCCGTAGAAAACGGGTCATATAGATATGCAGAGCCATCTTCAGTTTGACGGTAGGGGTTAACGCCGTACTTAAAGTACAACGACTGCAACATTGGGTCGCGTGTATGTGCTTCTTCTAAGGCTTTCTGATAGTTCAACCCCTCGGTAGCCATAAGGTATGGCACTTGCTCTGAAAGTATTGGGCGAATTAAAGATTGGAAAGTTTCAATGTCTGACGCGGAGCTACTTGAGTGCTTCTTGTAAGAGTCCTTAAACCCATTGGCAGCTAGGTCAACTTCTGCGGGCGATATTTCATACCCATAGTGACTACTTAACGCGCTCGCTAATTCTTCTGTAGTGGTTGCATCGGCTATAGTCGCATACGCTTCTATTACAGACTGTTCGTTGGCACTACCGCGTAGTTCTGATAGATACTCAGGGGCATCTTCTACGGTGGACAAATATAATTCTGGAGTTAAACCACCAGAAAATAGCCCTGCAAATGCACCCGTTACATTCCCCCCTTCTCCACCAATTATGTCGGCGGTGGTACTAAAACCACTGTTTTCAAAGGCTTGCTTGAACCCAAGATTGTAGTAATCGTCAGTCTTGTCTATATCGCCTTCGTAAGTAACACCTTTAGCCAACATCTCTTTGTAACTTTGTATGGCTTTGTTAAGTGTGTCTGGGCCTAAAACGTCAGTAGGTTTTGCCGCAGGAGGCTTAGATGCAGGGGTAGTCGCCGTTGCCGCTTTATCTTTTTCTCGCTCTATAGCAGCTAAAATATCTGCCTCAGATGGTTCGTTTTCTGCAAAAAAGGGTAGCTCTGGTTCTGGTTCTGGCTTGGGCTTGGGCTTGGGCTTAGGCTTGGACGCAGGGTACTGCTCTTCTAACCGCTTTATAGCTTCTAAGATATCTTCTTCTGACGGCTCAAACGCAAAATTAGGCAGAAAACGCTCCACTACGACACCTCCAGCAAGCTAGCGACTACGTGTAACCTGTTGGCCGTAGCTGCGGTGACTTTAACTATCTCGGACTCTTCAATGACGAGCGGTGCTGTAAGTAGTTCTACCGTGGCATTTGCCCCCACTGCTTTGACGTTAAACACACTAAATACTGCCGAAGCAGAATCGGTGATGGTCACGGTTATAGTGTCAGCATTGCCTGAGTCCTCAGACACAAGAATAGACTTGATAATTGCTGTCGTAGCTGTTGGGCATGTGTACAGCGTAGTCGCGGTAGTGGCAGTTAGATCTACCTTTGCGTTTTTATACTGGTTAGCCACTAGCCCATAAACCAAGCAGTAGCTTGCGCTGCGGGAGACATTGAAGCGTCCCGTATGCCCTTATCAAGCTGATTAAAGTAGATACGTAACGTGTTATTCAGTTGGTTAAACGACTGCACGTTGTAGTCACTTGGCGGATCTGGAAGAACCGGGGCTTTAAACTCTATGTTGTAACTTGTTTTGTCTACAGCCATTACCGTCTCCCGTCAGGCCGCATCTCTAATCTAGGAGAGCCTAACTGCCACTTCACTCCGAGGTCACTAGATTCTATCTTCATTGCTAGTTGTCTGCCACGTACTCGTAGGTCAAGCCTAGAAGTAAATGCTTCAATAGGTGCGGTTGCCGTTCTAGTTATAGAGCCTGTGTTGGTGCCTCCTTCAGAAGCAGGTGAATTGCGCCCAGACCCAGAGTTTTGCGCTGCAAATAACGACATAGTGGCACTGGGGCTATCTACCGTAGACCCGTCAAATGTTACATCTGGATATACTTTTTGGATAAACGCAAACTTATGCCCATCTTCTAAATCAAACTGCGCTGAAGATATAAAACAACTTATACCCGTAGCCGTGCCGGTTTCGTTGTCATCAATACCGTCTTCATGGTTTACGACATTGTTGTTATACGTAGCTGCCATAGGAAAGTCACGTATGCCTGAGTCTATCCACGCAGTCCTAGCTAGATTGCCGTAGTACCAAATATTCTGTTCATAGTTATATATGACGTAGCGGTCTATTGTGGTGGCGCTTGTTGAACAGTAGTACCACCATATTTCGCTAAACCCTTCGTTTGTGCCTGCAAACACTTGGTCGTACTGCTCTGTGTTAAAGTCGTTAAATACATAGCGTTTTAGAGTGCATGGTAGTGTCTGCACGCGGCCATCGTATCGGTAGAATCCGCCTACCCCCATCCAATACGCCACACCATTTGCATATGCAACGGTGCTAGGAGAGGCAATAGATAAGTTTTCTCCCACCGTTTGTGCTGCCCAGACTGCTGGAGCACCTACGTATTGCAGCGCGTATAGTGCCGAGTCAGTCCAAACAAGTATTTCTTGTCTTGCTTGTATGGCCGTTATTATCTCAGACCCTTTAGAAAGCCTTAAATCCCCTGCTTGATTTGTAGAAGATGGCGTCCAGTTAACAGCGTTTTCTTGGTCTGACCAGCGCAGAAGCATTGGGTCTATATCACTGCTACCAAGTGCGTTTGTGCCAAAACAAAATACAAACCGATTGTCTGATACAAGCAGCGTATTTACTTTAGTGGGCACATTAGAAGCACCAGATTCACTAGAAAGTAGCACTGCGCGAGCAGTTAGCGCATCAGTGGCATCCCAGAAAAACAAGCTGCCTCCACGCGCTGCAAATATAAGATCTTCACCAAAATTAGATTGCGTCCATAATCTAAGTGAGTCAGTAGACGTGACCCCAGTGCTCCATGCACCAAGCCCCCAACCAGCAGCACCCCAACCGACTAATACTTCGGCAACAGCGGGGCCAGAATTTATTTGGTACGCAGCGGTTACTGACCCGCCACCTGTGGCTGAAGAACTTGCAGCTTCACTAGCTGTTATGGTGTACGTGTTACCCGTTAAGTACGTTATCTGGAACTCACCATTTAGAGTAAGACCGCCCACCGCAGATGCTCCGCTAAACGTAACAAAATCGCCGTCTATATACCCACCAGCAGCGTCTGTGACTGTGACTGTGGTAGACCCATCTACAGTTGTGAAAGGGTTGGTAAGCGATACAGACGCACGTATAGGGGTAATGTCGTAATACGTTCCACCCTGTTCTATGTAGAACTTTAGATTAGTGCCTACACCAAGCAGTTTTTGACTACCTAACGTGACCCAAGAGAACAAAGATCGGCACACACCTAAGAAAGAGTTAGTAGATATGCGGTTCCACCCACCTATCTTCTCTGGCATACCTGCCCTAAACCGCACTTTGTCGCAGTCGTACCAGCCTCCCTCGCTTGTATAGCGGGTGTTTTCTCGGTCTACCCCCGGCTTAAATACCATTTTTTGTAGCGGCATTACTGATACTCCCCTGTTCGGATCATCTCAGTCACTTCAACAGCACGATTGCCCACCTGTTGGCTCCAACGGCTGTCCATAAACTCATCGGCTGCTACGTCAAACTGCTCACGAGACATAGCCTCAATAGCCTTCACAAACCCTCGCAGGCGTGTTAGGCCAAGGTTGAAGCATATGTCAATCATCGCATCTTGTCGCGCCTCGTTGAGCGCAGGGAACCAAAAGTAGGTGTCTTCTAGTTCTTCACGCACACGTTTAACGTCATTGTTTAAAAGGTATTCTATCTCATCATCAGACAACCCAAGGCCAGATTCAGCAATATTGCGTCCAACTCCTATGGTTTCATAACCAGCACTACACATGTAAACCTTAGAACGCACACCCTCGTGCAGCTTTAGCATCTCAATTAGTTTTGTCATTACTTCTCCCTGCTCACGCCTCTAGTTTTTTCGTAGCTACGCATAGCGCCGAGGCCCAACATTCCAGTCATAGTAGTCATCAACAACGACGGATCTATCTCTGGAACTTCTACCCAAATACCTGCGATGGGCGCGATTAACACATGATACAGAAGACCCAGACTACAGCACCAACCGATTGAGGGACGCCACCCGGCAACGAACAGTGACTTGTGAGCAGCCTCGACCTTGTTGATCTCCATTTGGCCCTTGGCAAGTTCAGCGGCATGGCGCTCTGCAAGCGTACTTAACTCAAAGGCAATACGATTCTTTTCGTCTTTGTCTTCAATAACCTTGTCGAGCAATGACGTTGCTGGGCCTATGAGAGAGCTTAAAATACTCATGCCCACCCACTGTATCTAGCAAAGCACTTCGGACAAAGTAGTTTTACTTTCAAATGCACAAAGTCCATAACGCC
>Ga0181395_1000175_pt1 | contig 25703 bp, 45 predicted proteins | sample 18SPOviralmetaG_FD_130124 | JGI IMG/M metagenome (GOLD analysis project Ga0181395, IMG submission 130124) | Marine viral communities from the oligotrophic San Pedro Time Series (SPOT) site, San Pedro Channel, CA, USA - 18 SPOT_SRF_2010-12-16 | ecosystem: Environmental > Aquatic > Marine > Strait...
AAAATCTAAGTGGCGGTAAGTGGCACAAAAGATTGTTGGCCTTGGTGTACCCAAAAAAAACATTAAAAAAAGCATAATATTTTAAGCAATGGATTATATATCCATTGTCTCACGAGGAGACACCTTCATTTATACCAAAATATACCAAAAAATAAAACTTTTTTGATTAGCAAGGCTTTAGCCGTTTAAGTTCTTTTTAGATTGATTTGGACAAAGTTTGCGTATTAAAAGAAGTGTTGACAGGTTGTATTTAATAAGCTACATTAACGCAACAAATAAAATAAGAGGTAGCACAAATGACAAACAACACCACAGAAAATTGTTACAAAGTGAAAGAGATAAAGGAATATATCTTGGATCATTTAAAAGAACACTTAAATAATGGATATGATATGTATAATGACATTTTTGACCTGCATCATACATTATTTAATACTGACTATTATATAATCGGAATATATAAGTGTGAACAATGGTTAAGTAATAAAGCGATGCATTGTATTCAAATTATCCAAGATTATGAAACAGAAATGTACGGTAATGTTTCACCAGATTTAGGCAATGCAGAACAAGTAGTAAATATGTATACATATATTATTGGTGAGGAATTACTCTATGAAATGAGTAGACAACTAATTAAAGAAGGATATATCAAAGAATGAAAAAACATATTCTTGATTTAATGATAGTAACAGATGAGCATAATCTGTTAAAAGAAAAAAAGCAAACTAACCAACAATATGAGCAAATCAAACAAGGCGCATTTAAAAGACTAGCAAAGGTTTTAGACTCAATAAAACCTAGTCAAAGAGCAAACGCATGATTGAAATAATCATATATATAATAGTTGGAATTTGTTTGCTTCAAATACTAGAAGATTAACTGAGGACGCTTAAAGCAGAAACGCACTATATTTTATTAGTGCGTCTTAATCTAAAATAAAAAAGTGAGGTTTTAAGATGAGTAAAAAAGAATCTAAAATAACAACTATATTAAGATATATAGATAAAACGCCAAAATGTACACATCAACAATTAGTAAACTTTATTTGCACTTTAAACAATAAAAAATATCAAAGTGGCTATTATCATAATAATTTAAATAACCTATTTATGCGTAAAATTATACGAGTAGATAAGTATAAATATTATCACTTAACTAAGAAAGGACTAAAAAACATTTCTAAACCTTATGCGTTAAGTACTAAAGAAAAACTGGCAAATAAATTAGAAAATGTAAAAATGCAAAGTTTTAGGAAAGGATATAATCACGCTTACACACAAAGTAAAAAAAATATTAATAATGTAAGTATTAAAGAATGTAGAGAAGCAATAAACTATCTTTTTACTATGGGTTACACTATGGAAATGACTTCAGATAAAAGATATTATACTGAAATACTTTTAAAGAAAGTTGCTAATGATTTAAATATGAAATTAAATTTTCAAAGTGAGGTTGAATAAATGAACAATCAAATTGACTTAGAAAGTTTAATTACATTTTTAGAAAGCAAACCAAATCAAGAACAAATTGAAATATATTATTTAAATAAAATATCTGTTCACACTAAAGAATCAATTAATGATATTTTGATAAATAAAATTTATGATTTGAATTGCAATAGCGATTATGAAAATATTCCTAGACTTTTAAAATTAATTAAATACTAATTATTAAACACCAATAAAAAAGAGCGCTATTTATAGCGCTTTTTTTTTACCTAGTATTATATCAAATAAATTAAAAGCGCTTTAAATACGTAAAATTAGAGCGCTTTTTTTGTATCTAAACTTCATTAAATAACCTATCTTTTTAAATCTTTGGATCATATACTCAATTTTTAACACTATAAAAAATATTGTTTAAATATATGATCCTAAAATAAATATATATCAAATTTCAATCAATTTAAGCGCTTAAAATGTTACCTAAAAAACTTAGTTTTTAAATTGCGCAATGTTCAAAATGAGACACTATAAAATATCAATCAAAAACCTTGAAAAGTGTTACCAAAATATGAATAAAATAAAATCAAAAAATATCGATTTTTACGTAATTTATGCCTTAAATATGATATTTTTTTAGGCTCGTTATATTGCACCTGGAAGGTTAATTATATTATACGCTCAGTGTTTATTTTTTTTTCTACGCATACGATTTCGGTGTGCTAATTTGTCTCGACTGAGCATATCCGCTGCGCACTTGCGCAAATGAATTACATTCATATCTTCTGGCCACCACTCCAAAAGTAGTATACAATGAGTCTCATTTCTGACATCTCTAGCAAATTCACAATACTTCTCAGGATGATGAGATAATATGCATTTTTTAGCGTAAATCACTGGGGCATCCTAAGAGTAGAATATGTAGAATATGTAGAATATCTCTTTTCTTTCCTCTATAAACCACACCAAACATATTCTACTTTTATTTTTGTAGTAGAATATCATATTCTACGTTTTCTACATATTCTACTTCTCAGGTGCGCCATGCTTATTCCAATATTCCATCAATTTCACTAGAAAGTTTACGATAATGCCCATGTTCAATCTTTTCAATCAAACCTTGCGCAATCATTTTATCGATCCAATTATAAGTTGCGCCTTTACTAGTCAACTTCATCACTTCTTCCAGCGCTACCTGGAAAGATTCCCAACTAAAATTATCGCCTTCACATACAATCGCTTTCAACACTCTCTCTTCATTTGACTCTTTCGGATCAGTGTACCAAAACATCTCATTTTTTGGCAACGGTCTTAAGTACTCAAACATCAAAGTCTGTGCTTCATTTTCATCTAAAAAATTATGCAGTTTCAACGCCAGTGGAATGCCATGAAACTTACTGTGCGCTCGCACCTTCGTAACCTTCAAAACCTTCACACCTTCCGCACGCTTCGTACTCGCAATTTGACAAATCGCATCTAGTGAGTTTGTTAAACTAGATCCACCTAACACCTGACTAACATCTAATGGCACTGGTAGATCCATCTTTTTATGATGACAGACCAATATAATAGCTACGCCATACGTATGCTTCAAGTTCATTAGCTTGCGCAGTACGTCCATAAGAAACTCATTCCGAGAAACATCAACGCCTACGCTGGTATACAAGTTGTCAATTACTAAAACATCCACATTTGTATGGCGTAAGTTCGCTTCAATCTGCTCATATTTATCGGTAAATAAATCCATCTGACCAGAACTCAGTATAAAGCAGTTCTCATTAAAAAGTGGAGCTTCCACTGGGTATTTCTCTTTTATCGATCCACTGGTCACACGTATCAGATTACTAAAGGATTCATCTTTCAACTCAAACTGTACGTGCATCACACGTTTCGGCTTTGGAATCTTAAAGTTCAGAAACGGCACTCCCATCGCAATACTGGTACTAAGCTGCAAACTAAACACTGACTTACCTACGTTGGTACTTCCAGCAATACCTAATATATCTTTCTCAAACAAGAGTCCATCTACAATGGGAACTGGCGGATCTTTAAATACGGTCATAAACGAGTCTGGACTGAACACAGGCATACCGCCCAGATCTCCAGGATCATCTCCGAATGGTTTGGCCATATCGTAAAGATCTTCTAGTGTACCACCAAGAAAATGATCGGTTACATCATACTGATCTGGCACGCCATTCCATTCTACAATCGACACTTCGCAATCATCAGACCACAACTCCTTCGCTACTTTTAACGCACCTTTACGTCCTTTATCGTCATTATCGTAGGCAATAACCACCTTATTATATTGTGATAGCATAGTTAAATCAGAAGGCAGTGCGCCAGCGCCACTCGTAAAAGTAATAGCTGACGCACCATGACAGTTCGCAGTGATGGCATCTTTTTCGCCTTCACACAACAACAAAGTATCACAAGGTTTGAGGTACGTGGGAGATGGATATACCTTGCACTTTGCGTCTCCAAACTGTGGGCCTTTATGATGTTTGATGTGTTCATCATTAATCTTAAACACTAATTGTAACTTGCGATCTTTATCACGCTTAACACCGAGTCCAAACCGATTCTCCAGCGCCACCTCGTTCCACGGTAACTTTAATTCTTTAAATAATTCGCCATAATTCTTAACAAAATTAATTCTAGCATCATCATAACCACTCTTTTCTAAAGTTTTTGAAGGTTCAACTAACTCAGTTTTAGATAGTTTATATTCTTGTTTGGCAAGTTTTGGTCGATATCCATCAAATTGCCAATCTTTTAAACACTTCATACAGTATGCATACTTCTCATTAATCTGCACCGTACCTTGTACACGTTTTTTACCATCGTCACACAAAGGACAAATAGCACGATTATTTCTAATAGTGCTAAATATTTCTTCTGGGCGAATCACAAAAGCGCTTTAAGTTTATTAAGCGCCACGCAATGCTTAAAAACTTGCGCACCAGCGTCAATCTTTGCACGGTCAATATGATGCTGATGAAACTTACCATCTTCCTTACCAAAACGCATAATAAGACCATGAGATACTTTGGCTTTAGGTTGTGCTGCTTCATACATAAACACGTATGCACCTAGCTGGACAATCATTTCTGGATATGGACCATACTTACTAGATTTCCAATCTACCACAACCAACTCACCTTTTATACGCGCAATACAATCAATAGTGCCACCAACACGTAAATCTTCATTCACGAGTGCAAGCTCGGAAACTAATGGCTTAAAATCAGTTTTATTTACCCAGTTCATATATCCACCAAACGCAATCAACGCTTGTTTCTCCTGGTTCGGTGTAAAATCCTCTGTGCTGACATCAAAACCTTGTATATGACCTTGAATTAATATATGCAGTAGCGTACCGATCTGCCCAGCTTCACGCATCACTGCGTCACTATCCTCGCCAGCCATTGTTACACGCTTTGCCCACGCAATTAATGTGTTTTTATTCCATCCCAACATATTGCCAATAATAGTAGTCACACTTGCTGCGCGCTTACCATCTTTTAGCTTATAGTTATTTCCATGTAACTTAGTATTTGCCATAAAATTTCCTTTCCACGTATTGTATTGTTAAACTTACCATCATCATTATAATAAACACTGATACTGTGACTGCAAGTACAGCTAGACTCAGTATAAATGCTTCTACAATCCACTCAGAAATATTCATTAATATCATCGATTTTCCTCTCTATCCTATGCAACCTGACTACAATACTGACAAAAAAAGCAAGCATCATTAATACAAACGCTTCCCATCCCAGTATAAAAGTCAAGTTGTCGTTAAACAAACTATCCCAATAATGTTTGATCATTCCATCTCCTTATTTTGTAACCGCAGAGTTATTTTAGCGCCAACCAAAATATTTGCGATCTTTTTTCAAAAAAATCTTTACTCTGCGGTTGTTTATAAATGTTTCGCCCACATGGCTGCATCCACCTACTATTTTTCATTATATTTTGTTATTTGCATTTTAGTGGGCGAAGTCTTTCTGCTACGGCTTGTACCACGTTAACCGTCACTGCGTTACCGCACTGCTTATATCTTTGCGTGTCACTCATCGGCACTACTTTGCCATTCATTACACCTTCACTAGTCCAACCATCTGGAAAACCTTGTAAACGCTCACATTCTGTTGGTGTTAAGCGCCTGATGTTGGATTTAACTTGCACGCCATGTTGATCTTGTCCAGTTAAGGTAAACATCGGTTCGCCATCTTCTTTAAATCTGCGCCCATTTTGTCTTTTTTCAGGACGATTTGGTGTTAATACTGGTTTGACTTGATAATAGCCACTCTCGTGTGTATCTAAAGTTTTTGAGATACCATCACTACTATACACTCGTCTTGATGCTTCAAATTCAACTTCTTTTTCATAAATTTCAGTAACGTGTTTATCATAGGTGTCATCAAAGCCTAAATATTCTTTTAATAATAACCAGTGTTCTGGACTTGGCACTGCTCGATACTTATCACTTCTAAAATAATGCTCTACCTGAGTTTTTGGTAAACTAAGATTAGTCGCAATATCCTGGATAGTTTTGCCATGCTTATTTGCTTTTAAATACTCATTAATTTCTTTTGGTGTGTCGTGACTACGTTTTTTAGCAGTAATTTGCAAATCACCTACTTTATACAACCCAGTCTTAGCGCCCATACCACCGCCATATTTTATAGTCCTAGACAATCCATTTGAATCATAGACTCGAGTAGCTTCACTGTCTTTACCTATTATTCCAATTTGATTTAATTCTGCAATCATTGTTCGTTTACCATCTACTCCTTTGTAATATGATGCGTCAATATAGGAGACGGCATTCCTCGTTCTTTGCTTACCATTAACTGCTTTACGCTCTTCTCCGATAGGAAATACTTTTGATCCACGTCCACTTCCAACATATCCGACAAGGTATATCCGCTCTCTATTTTGGGGTAGAAACCAGCGAGTATTGAGTAACTGGAATTCAACGGTATAGCCAATGTCGGTAAGAACTCGGTAGATTGTAGCAAATGTTCGTCCATTGTCGTGACTAAGTAGGCCTTTAACATTTTCGAGTACAAAATAGTCGATTGGTTTTCTGTGTTCTCTGAAATACTTGAGAATCCTTGCGATTTCAAAAAAGAGTGTACCTCTAGTGTCATCGAAACCTTGTCGTTTTCCAGCCACGCTGAATGCTTGACATGGAAATCCTCCACAAAGGAAGTCAATGTGATCTGGTAATTGTTTTGGTTGAATAAGGTTAACATCGCCTAACTCCTCTGCATTTGGGAATCTATGTTTATACACTGCGCTGGCGTACTTATCAATCTCACTGAATCCCACCCAGTCAAATTCAAATCCAGCTTGTTCAAAGCCTTTATGAAAACCACCAATTCCACTAAATAAATCAAGTAGTTTCATTCACGCACTTCGGACAAATCTTAACTTCCTTGCCATACCTCGGTATCACACCTAATGGATGAATCTTGTACGGTGTCATAAAAACCTTTACACTCACTCTTTCCCACGTCAATTTGCACTTTGGACACGCTTTTATACTGGTGTCTACTGGTTGCGTTCTTCCTCTTCTCTCTGTTTTTTGCATTCTTCCCTCACTTGTTTAGTTAAATCATGTTCTCTTTCGTTACGATCCACCCAAGCAGCAAACAGCACTTCGCTATTTTTCTTGTTCTTGAGTAGATTATTCACACTTTCTATTAAATGTTTATATTGCTCGCCATAGGCATAGCTATCGGCAGTTTGATGATCTTCAGTGTCATACTGAACACTGGCTACGAAATATGCGTCTCTCATAATCCGCAGAATCCTTCTTCACACATAAACAGTTCTCCTTGATCTACAAATTCAACATCTTTTAATGGCTTGCATGATCGATGTACATAAATTGGTTCTTTAACACCTTTTTTAGACATATCACGTATAGATTCGTCCACTTTAACTGCTTGATCCCACGCTTCTGGATGCACTTCTTTTAATTCTTTCCAGTTTTTATCGCTGTGATAAGGACAAAACACACAACTAGATTTAGGTGGCACTGGAAAGTTTTTTTCTTTAAATAGTTTTATACAATTTGAGCGTGTCATACGCTCTTCAATTAATGGATAGTAATAATCAATGCGTGGTAATTGACTAATTTTCATTCGTTGTATTTCATCTAACGATATACCTAACCACACTTGAGTCTTAGGCATATGCTTATGTTTTTTTAATCCATGCAAATCACGTATTTTTTGTACTACTGGTTCAATTTTATATTCCGCGGTACATTGCCGTCTTATCATACCACCATTTTTACTAAAAGCTGGTATACTGGCCCATCTATGACCAGTAGAGTTAGATTTATTAAGAATATCTTTATATAGATTTTTTTCTGTGGTAATATGAATTGGTATGCCATTATTATATTTGGCCCAGTCTTTTAATAATTCTAAAATTTCATATGTACGTGGTAACTCTGCTCCAGGATCAGCAAATACTGCGTGATCAGCACGTTCAATACGTCCAAGTGAACTCATCATATACATTGCAGTGGATTGAACTCCGACTCCGAGTGATATTACTTTCATCATCAGCTAAATTCAGGAAATCGACTATAGCTATAAAACCATTTCCTACCTTCATTTTGATTGTTAAGTGCCGTGCGTAATGCAAGGCTAATAGACCGATTATTTTCAAACGGTACATAAGCAATAATATCTTCTGGCTGGTAATAGATTGCGATAATATCCACACGTCCAGTATCAATATATTTTCTAGTGTCAATCTCAAGACTTGTCTCAGTTTTTAGCTTATACGCAGTCTTAACCTGTACTTTCTTAATAATCCCAGTATGGCACTCAACAATAAGATCCACTTGCGCAGTATCGACTTCTGGTATATATATATTGTAGCCGACAGACACTAAATCTTTACGCACCGCCAACTCGCCTACCTTACCTTTATTACCACTAAGCAAAGAGTGACCTCAAAGATTTTAGTTGTGATTGTTCTAAGATATACTTTTGACCATAACCCATGTCACGTACATTGCTTTGATTAATTAATTGATCTGCTAATGCACCGCCTAGAATGGTAAAGTCTGGAAATTGTGAATAAACTAGTATATAAAGATCTGCATCTTCAATGCGTGCATTTAGTTTAGCTTGTAAATATCCAGGATTATATGTGGTGGTTTTAACATCAATTTTTTTATTCTTAGCCACTAAATCATAACCACGATGATGTGGCCCAATAGATAGATCTGGAAATCTATTTAAATATCTACAGACTGCAATCTCTCCACCGATGCCATTTATATCGACATCAAGTGTGCGCTTGCCATTAGATTTTACTCGGTTTTTAGAGTTTTGTACCATCCGCGCCATTCCTGACTGCGCGGCTAGATTCCTCTCCGATTCGTTTAGTGTTATTGTCATTTGGTTGTGGTGTTGTTTCTGTTTTAAGAGCGCTATATAGAATCATGTAATTGCATACATCATGCGCACGAGATTCTATCTTTTCATCGGATACAATTGTACCAGTCTTCGCATCATTACATATGGCATCAATATGTTTTAATACATATGTCATTAATGCTTGTTCTGGTGTAGTTCCAAGACGTTCCGCAACGTGCTTGAAATTGAATAAACGATCTGGATTAGAAATCGTATACTCCTCGGACTTTTTATCACTAAGTGATAACGCATCTGTTAAAAATTTCTTTCTGTAATCTCTAAATTCTTTAGTGTTCATTTCTCTAATCTCGATTGATCGCGTTTTTTAAATAACTCTGCAATCTTACGCAGTCTACTTTTTTTCTTCGCAGATTCTTTATTTTGCAATTTTGTATTGCGTCGCATATTTAAGTTCTTTTTAAGTTTTTTCTTACGTGCTTTACGCTTCGCTATTTTTCTCTTCGTCATCAATTTCTTTCTCTATTTGTTCCCAGTCCACCATTTCACTTAGTGTATCTGCCTTAAGTTTTAATGATCTAATTTGAGCATCCATCTCAACAATTGCTTTGTCTCTACTACCGTACTTTTCTACGTACTTTTTAATTACATCTATTTTATACTGTTTCCAGTTACTCATTTTCGCTCCTGGTGTTCATCTCCTGGATCATGCGGACTGATATAATCTTTACGTGGATATAGAATTCTAATTACCTCATCACACACTTCCATCGCTATGTCCACACGTTCTCCCTCATTTATCCAGCAATTGTTTTGTTTATTTATATGTTTAATCAATGCTTTTTCCACTGCGTTACTAACCACATCTATTATTTTAAGTTTGGGCGAGATCATGGCTGATTACCACCGTGCGTAGGACAATTATTTTCACTTTTGACCTCGCCTATTAATTTTTGCATCATATTATTATCTACAATCCATACCCACGGTTTACGATCTTGCCTGACCATGACTACGTTTGCGTTTTTAAATTCTAAATAACTCGCAATCTTCTTGCGCCTTTTGACTTGCACTAAGAGTGTCAAATCATCTTTAGTGGCCTTTACATCTATATCACTGGCTTCGCCAAATGCACGACCATCAGAACCAAAACTACGTTTGGCATCAAAGCCGAGGTCTTGAAGTATTTTCACGACCTCGACTTCTCCAGAATAACCTTTACGTGATGCGCTACTTGGCATTAAAACGGCAAGCTATCCGCATCTGATTGCTCAACAGTCTCAAAGATTTTCTTAGGATCATAATTCTTATTAAAATCTTTAATAGTTGCAATCGCTTCTTTAGGTAGCGGTGTCTTTGGGCATGGCACTACATTATATGATGTTTCCATACCTTCGCCATTCTTATTTACAATCACATCATACTCAGTCAGGTTTCCCCAGTCTGAATTATCTTCTAGTGATTTAAGAGCTTTATGCACCGTAGACTGTGTAATCTCAAGGATTCTTACTCTATCGTTATTCCATACGATCATACTCCAGAATAACTTAGGTTCTGATCCATCTGCTGCTTCGCTTGCTTTTGCAATACGCGTTGGTGTCTTATCTTCCCAGTATATATAACCGAGTGTTGGCTTGGACACCATGCGAAAACGATTCTCGCCTTTCTCGAATTTCATATAAGAACTTTCCGAACTCTCTGAAATTTCGATATCATCTAATAATCCCATTTATTAACTTCCTTTGTTGTCTGTTATATAAAAACAATGTGGTGTTGTTTGATACAGAACGCGCATAGCCAGACTAGTTCTGGCTTTTGCGTTTCTGAACGTCATATCCACGCCTATCAATTAACGCTTCAATTTGTTTTAACTTACCTTCACACACTGTACCATTTATACCTATATCAGCTTTGCGCCTTCCAGGTATATAAGTTTCACTTGTAATCATTAGCTTGCGTAACTCAATAGCTAATTCAATTCTTTCTCGTTTATCTTTAATCTTAAATAAATAATGTTGGAGCATATGGGCGATACTATGACGCGAGGTAGTAGTTGTGAGGTAATGTCATGTTTAATTGCACCGCCCATATTTTGCGGATGTTACGATTTCAGTAGTATTATCAATACTAGTTCTACTCACTAGCCATCGATTACCAAATCGTTTAATCTTTAATTTTTTATTTTCTACATTACTTTTAGTGAGTTCAATGGCATTAATAATAGAGCGCTTTGATACACCTAAATATTCAGCAGCTTGATCCATATTTAACCATTCTTGTAATGAGCCTATTTTCCTGGCCATACTATTTCCTTAATATCTTTTCGCAACACTAAAGCTACTTTTATTTTATGTTCGTAGCGAAACTTACGCTTGCCATTTATCATCCTACTTAGCATACTAGGACTTAGTGCTATCTGACGAGCTAATGAACGTAAACTTATTTTATTATTTGTCATCAAATCTTGTAGCGTAATTATTGTTTTGTTGCGTTTTGTAATCATATTCTATGGTTAGTTTATAACTTAATGTTGCCTTTAAAAAGTATTTTTTTCTTTTTTTTACATTTTATTACATTTATATTCAATTATATTCAACGTGAGGTTTAATATGGAAATGCAACATAAATCATCAGTACAAGCTATTATTTATATGATAGATAATTGCGGAATGAGTCCAAGTGATATTGAAAATAAAACAAAAATATCACGTACTCAGGTATATAGATGGAGAGATGGTACGGTTAAAAAAGTTAGAACTAGCAGTTTATTTTCTGTAGCTACAGCGTTAGGATTCAAAATACACCACATTGATAATACTATAACCACTACTAGGAATAGTGACGACAACACTATTATAAGTAAAGGAGATAAAACTAAAATGGAACAACAGTTGCTTTATGAGCATATTGAATTGCTCAGAGACAAAGTGGCGCAAAAAACTGAGGAGATTGGCCACTTAAAAGAGCTTGTAAATAAAAAACAAGTTGAGTCTAATCACTGGGAGGCATTAGACTATGATTTTATTTGTAATGTGACTTTGTACAGAGATGGATACAAATTTGGCAGAGTCATTAACAAAGTTACTGATTTAGAACTTCAAGCTAAAAAACTAGGCTATTCTGTCGAAAAAATGAAATTTTTTTGGGATGTTGGGGTAAAGCATACAAATTTAGAATCACACCCGATTGATACTATTATCGATACTGAAACACACAATCAAATTCAAAAAAATATATCTACTATGCCATTAATTTTTGACGCAATGAAATCAGTTGTAGGTAATCACTACATTCCACAGCCGATCATATACAAGCATAAAAATGGCACAACTGTTGGGGCAATTAGCTACAATAAGATTGAATGGAAGAGTCTGAAAGTTATTGCGAAAGTTAAATTTCTTACAGAGTGAGTAAAATAAGAAAACATAGTATGTATTAATAAATTTTTATCTAACAACAAAAGGACAACACCACATGGCATCAATTAATAAACATAAAATGGGTAATTACAGACTTACTCATAAAGATCCATTTACAAATAAATGGAAAGACAGTTATTATAAAACTAAAAAAGAAGCACTTTCAGCTAAAGCTACTTTTGATTATATTGACAATATGAAAAAAATTGGATCAGATGATTGGAAAAAGGTAGTTAAGCAACCACAAGAAGAGCTTACACTTGAGCAATTAGTAAAAGATTATCGTGGTAACTTTTTAGCGAATAAAACCAATAAAGGTACTATTAAGCGTAGAAATGCGTGCATTAGAGCAATGTATAGAGTTTTTGCTAAAGAAACTACTGTGCGTGAAATACGCTCACTTAAACGCACTATGATTCCAGATGGCGAAAAACAAGGTTGGGAAATATTCAAATCTCATCATGCTCATTTAAGTAGACACACTATTAATGGCTATCTAACTGAGTTAAAAGCAATGTTTGATTGGGCGCGTATGATGGAGCGTATTGACTTTGTAGTCATTAATAAACTAGATAAGTATACTGATGATGAGTTACCTGAGATTACACACCTGGAATGGAAACCTAGTCAAGCATATCAGTTATTATATGATGATCATTTAACTCAATACCATAAAGACTATATAAAATTATTTACACTCACTGGTTTGCGTATATCTGAATTATTAGGACAGAATACTGACTATCCAGAGAAAGAGTTTAAATGGAAACACGTTAATTTTGAAACCAATGAATTGAGTATAAGAGTTAAACGTAAGAAATTTCGTTTAGTGCGTACTGTACATGAAGATGTGATGGCAATACTTAGGAAATGGAAAGACAAAGGTTTTAAAAGACCATTAGACTTTAAATATTCTTATGTAAGAAATCACATTATTCCACAAATTAATATGGCACTAGGATTCAAGTTCACTACGCATGACTTACGCAGATTAAACGCACAATTAGCGCGTCCAGTGTTAGGCTTAGAAGATGCGAGTAAATCCATTGGAGATAGCACATTGTTAGTAGTAGAGAAACACTATGCTGGTATTAGTGCAAAAGAAATGACGCGTATAAATAACGCAGTCGTAGATCAATTAACCACAATAACGCAGACAGCAACTGCGTAATTTCGGTATATTTCGGTATAAATAGGTCTTTCACCTCTCAGAATTAATGGATTCAAAATCCATTGTCTGAAAAGACGTGCTGGTTCGATTCCAGTCATCGGTACTATCGAAGTTATGCACGAGAAACCTCACTTTTTAGTGAGGTTTTTTCGTTATATTACTTACTCTTTTGATTATTGAGTTAATGCAAAATAATGCATATAAATGCACCTTTTTTCGGTATATTTCGGTATAAGACTTTTTATACCGAAAACTAACTACATATATCTGTTACTATTTAAGTTACGCGTCAATTTACGATTTCACGCAGCGTGAGTGTACAACTGAATAGATCTGGACTAATTTCTTTAAACACTATAGGATCTATTAAGCGTACAAAACAAATCGTACCAGTGTATGCATCTGTACTATAAAAAAATGGATAACGATTCGTTACAATAGCCGCAAAGTTTTTTACATTAGTGGCTTCAGTATCACTTAAAAAATCTAAAGTCAATGTAATGATTTTACCTACTTTATGTGAACTCTTTACGTATTCATTATTGCCATATGCTTTTTGATATTTAGTACCAAATTCATAATTCTCAGACAAACCAACACTTGGCTCAACTGGTAATGTAAATTTATTTAAAAATAATAATTCGGATAAATTGCTAATAGTGTTGCCGTTAGCATGAAAAAAATAATAGCGCTTTGGTAGAGGTGTAATACCAAACACAGTCCAACCAGCACTAAAATCATCAGTAATGGCAGAAACACTAGTTACTGCGCCAGTAGCGTTAGCTGAATTCCATAAGGTAATGTTACCAGTTTCTGCGGCATTAAAATGTAACGCTGCGGTTCTACACGTTTTATCTGCTCCAAAGTCAAAGCGTATAGCATCATTTGATCCTACATCAGTGATTGGATTTGCAATAGAACCATCACGAATATAATGTTCATTCGTGATACTACTGGATGTTGCAAAGTTTGTACCCCCAGTTTCTGAATTTAGAGTTATTGTACCATCTGCGGTAGGCGCAGTGTAAAAACCAGAATTATCATAATAAAATGTACTCGCCATTATTCAAAACTCTCTCTTAGTTTAAAATTCACTGAATATGCTAATGGAGCAATTGCATTAAATACTAGTGGCGATGCCAAACGTACATAATGATTTGTAGAGCCATCATAATAAATAAATTTATATTTATTCTGAACTGTGCTTTGAAATGTATTAAGTAAATCTTTTAAAGATGTAGTAATAATTGGCAATGTAATGCTCCAAGTTGTGTGTGGAACGTCAATTTTATTACTATACTGAGTGCCATTATACGCAGTGTTAATCACCGTATTATATACTTCATTGTCTGTATTCTCAACTTCTGGTTGACCAATGTCTAGCGCAGTTCCCATAATCACTTCATGCATACCATCAAAAGTTCCATCCTGACTTCTTAATACCCAGTATCGATTAGTAGCTTCTGTAAACTCAGTTACATTCCAACCAATAGCACTTGAGTTTATATTACCACGATTACTATAACTAGCCGCTGAACTGTTGCTAGAATAAAAATATAAATCATTTGTATCAGCCACTGAATGATAGTTCGCAATAAAATCAATAGTCTTAACACCACCAAAATCAACTCTAATAACATCATTTGTTCCAAAACTACTAATCACAGTATCGGTAATACTATTACTATTAACATTAGCTTCATTTGTAACTTGACTTCCATCAGTAACTGTAAATGAATTATCAGATTGATCAAACGATCCAGCCGCCACTACCGTTGCATCATAATAACCATCTATACTATAGTATAACTTATGTGCCATTATGCTTTATGCACTTCCATTGCTTTAATTTTTAAACTATTGATACTGCGAGTGGTATCAGTAATTCTAAATTGATAATCAGTATAACTAGCAGAGCTATCACGCAATCTAAAATCAATTGGCGAGTCTGAAAATGTAATCATATCTCCTACTTCTAATTTATAATGTTGTGGATTTAATAATTCACATTCTACTAATACGCGCTGAAATTTATACAATGCTAATAAATTTACACCGCCTTCCACCTCATTAACCCAGTCATTATTTCTAATTAACGTGTTATCATTAGCACTAAAACCATAGTTACTTTGTTCAGTAGTATCTGTTGAGGTTGAACCAGATAAATAGGTATTTTTTACTGGATGCTTATCATAATTTGTTGTCACTGACCATAACATATCACTAAGTGGTATAGTTCCAAATTGTATATTTTTATAATCTGCAACTGTTAAATCAGCGGTAATAGCTTTGCTACTCGCATCTTCTATTAAATAATACACTTTACCATTACTAGGTTTTACATACGCAATAAACCCAGCTTCTTTTTGTAGCTTTAACAAAGCTTGATGTACAGTCATACCTGGATCAGTAATACTGCACCTTGTTAATCCATCACTATTAAAATTGCCTTCTACTGCTGCTTGAGTGGTGGCATCAATACTGCTAGATCCTGGGCCAAGATTGGTTAAAATATTCTCATGGACTTCTGTTGGCCCATGATCACTTATGTCTGTATCGTATGTAAGTGTGTTATCTAAACCAGTACCATCAGTGCCAATATATAATGTTTGTGGTATCTCTTGTGGATTGTATTTATTTGCGTTTTCATCAATAGGTATAAAGCACGTAAAATCTAAAAACATTTTCTGTATAACAGCAGTCTGTGTACTAGACGTTGCTTGCTGATAAAAACCTAAAATCACACCATTTAAGTTTGTACCTGACGCATTACTAGACCATACACTAGTCACATCTTTTTTTGATTCTAGTGAATTAGAAGTTAATTCTTGACTCCAGCTATTGCTAGTAGTTACAGTCTCATTTAATATAGTAGTACCATCTCCATTTTTAAGCCATATATAAACATTAGATCCTTGTGTAGATGTTCCAGTAATTCCAGCTTTGACTGTTTTAATTTGTCCTACTAATGCACCGCTATATTCTCCAAACGCACCTTTACGAGCCGTACCACCACCAGTCACTGCACACGTTACCGATGTACCAGTGTCATCATCTATAGTATTTGCTATTGCAACTACAGTTAAATTGGAAGCAGACACATCTCCAGATGCGGCGCTAGTATTAGCATATAAACGCACTGTATATCGAAAATACGCTTTATTAGTTGCAGTATCATCATCATTATTTACTACACACGTATTGGTGTCAAATTTATTATTTGTGCCACTTGATGCTTCTTCTATAGGCACAAAGCGATCTATCCCATCAATATAAATATGCGGTCTACCACCAGTATCATTAATACCTTCATCGTAATATAAAGAGTCTCGATCTTTGGCTATAAACTCTACTGGTCTTAGTTTTCTACTTGCACATACACTCGGACTAGCTTCAGTAGATGCATTCTCTGTGAAGTCTCCATAATGTAATGGGCGATAGCGTTTACTACCTGGAACATTATATCCAGTCAATGTAGCAATCTGTGCTTGCAATACTCTGTTATCTCTCCACGCTGTGTTATCTTCACATTCTACTGCAATTTCAGTGGCAGTCATGCTTGTAATACCACGCACACGACCAGTAAATACTTTTACACAATTATTAATATCATCTGTAGTATTTTCGGTAGCAAAGTAAATAACAACTGCTTGATTTCCACGCCTACCAAACGTGCTTTCATATCCATTATTTGCAATACGCAGTGTGATTGAATTAGTACGTGATGTATGATTACGAAAATTTATACTAGAAGTAATACTAGGCGAACTTAATAATCTACCATCATACGCTTGACCATCCACAGTGACATTACGAGTAGATAAAAATATAGTCGCACTTCCAGCAATAGATACTATTGGATAAATATCAGCATTATTACTTAGTGTATCTTTAAATGCTTGTGAAAATGTAAGCGCCATTACGCGTTGGCTTCACGCCTTAATTCATTTTTAATAAATGGTAATACTTTAGTGCGTACATGATCTTCATTACCAATCATATCCCCAGCAATATTAATCGTCAATCCACTACTTGTATTTCCAGTGCGATTCATATCTGCTAAGTTTTGTACGCCAATATTCTGCACTGCGGATCTACGCATAACAAATTCCCCAGCTTGAGCCATGATAGGAACATTGTCCTGGCCTTGTACTACTCCACCAGTGGCAAAGCGTTGCACACCGTTATTATGTATTAATCCACCAGTATGTGCGATTGCACCACCTATCGCAGAAACCAACGCACCAGCGCCACCTAATAATGGATTACCAGTTGCGCCACCAATAGTTTGCATCAATCCACCAATACCAGTAATAAATGATTTTAATTTTTGTTCTGCAGTAGCTTCATTATTTGCCAATGTTTTAAAGGCATTAGATAATGAATTTACTGCGCCAGCCGCCATGTTTAACGTATTAACTTGATCTGTTAATGTCTTAGATGTTTGATTGGTTTCAAGTTCTGTTAACTGTTCATTTAATTTCTTTAGTGCAGCGGTCACTTCTTCTGTAGTACCAATGGTTTCTCTATTGGCTTCTATCATAGCTATGGTGCTTTTTATAGCATTAATCTGACCTAAATTGGTACTACCTAATACAGATGCAAATTGGGATGTACGCTCTGCTAGAGATTGTACTGCTTTTTCTTCCTCTTCTTGTTTTTCTTTTAAAAATTTTGTCTCGTGAAATGTGTTAATTAATGCTTCAGCAAGTTTTTTTTGGTTTTCTCCTAAACTAATCGTTGCATCTTTACTAACAACTAAACGATCATTATGATCAATATATACATCATTTAAATCATTAAGATTTTCAACCATAAAATTATAAGTTTCATTACTTAAACCTAATTCAGTAACAATATCTTTTAATAATTTTTGTTTAGTTATTAAAATATCACGTTCTTGTTCTCCAGACACCAATATACTTTGATTAAATAACTCAGCACTAGTTGCGTTTATCAACGCTAGACGTTCTTTTAAATCAATCTCATCTTGTAAAAGTTTTTTGCGTGTATCTGCTGCGGATTTTTCTCTTTCTAAGCGATCCTTTTCTAGCTTTTCTCTTCTTTCTACTTCTTTAATAAATGCTTCAAGTCTTCTTACATCTAACTTTTGTGCATCACTTAATGTGCGCCCAAGTCTAATTTGTTCTTGTATTACTAACGATTCGCCATCTAATACCGCTAATCTAAGTTCTAACTTCCTAGTCATTTCCTCATATGACTGAGTTATTTCTTTATTTTCTTCTATTAATTCTGAACTAGCACTTGAGCCATTTTTTAATTGATTAATAAATTCTTTTAATTGTTTAGCATGATCTACAAGAGCATCTTCACTATCTTCTGTACTTTTAGCTAAATGATCAAACGTACCAGCAAATTCTGCAAACTTATCAATACCAAATAATGTGACTGCAATACCAATAGCTTTTAATACTTTTGTCCAAGATGCCATAAACGCCACTAGTGTAATCGTTTGTGTCTTTAAAAATCCAAATGCAACAGCTAATGAACCTACCGCTAAAGATGCTTCTGCAATTTGTTTTACATCAATACTTCTAAAAAATTGTTCAGTCAGTTTTATTAAGTCTGTAAGTATAGGTAAAACACTTTCGCCAATAGTAGCAGCAAAACGCGTCATAGCATCTTGCATATTCGACACTGCTCCACTATAGGTTTCAGACAAACGATCTGCACTACCAGCAATACGTCCATCTGGATCTGATAAGGCTTCTAACATAGCCACTCTAAACTGAGGTAATGTGAGCTTTGTTAGATCATCAATACCTTTAAAATCTTTAATAAGTGTAAGTATGCCTTTTTCGCGAAACACGTCAGCCGCACCTTGTCCTCCAGCAAACGCACGACCTAAAGAACTAGCTGCATCTACTGCGGTTGTACCCATAAAGGCAGCTAAATCTGTAACTGATTTTAATGTAGCTTGAGAATCAACACCGAATGCTTCTAGTGTAGCACCAGCACTTACAACATCTTGAAGTTGAAATGGTGTTTTAGATGCAATCTTGTTAAACGATGCAAAGGCTTTTTCTGCTTCTTCTACACTACCAGTTAATCCTACTAAGCGAGTTTTAACGTCCTGAAAACCAGATGCGGCATTAACAAATTTATTCATTATAGCCACTGCGCCACCTACGGCAAAGGTATAAACAAGAATCTTATTACGCAGTGTACCAAGTTCAGCAATCAAACCTTTAGTTTGCTGACGCATACGCTTTTGTGTGTCTTTAAACTGCTTAGTGTCGGTGTCTAAGCCTTTAATATCCTTACGTGATCTGGCAAAGCCTTTAGACCTTACTTCAATAATAAATTTCTTATCAGCCATTATTTCTTCTCATTAATGATTGCGTTATACTCTTCATCTATAGCCGAAAAGATGACTAGACGCTCATATTCTGCGTCATCTATGTTAGTTGCAAATGGAATATTAAATCGCTTCATAGACATATACTCTTCCATCGTTATATTGGTTTCAGAATTGCAAAAATAAGAAGTGTCTGCGCAAAATAATAAATTATAATAAAGAGATGCACCAGGTGTAAACTTACTGCTTGAATCTTCTGCTAAAATACGATCCACTTCGTTCCATAGTTCATCCTCAGTAAATGTAATGACTTTGTTTAAAGTCGTTGATTTTGCTTTGTATGGAAAAACTAGATTGCGAGATGGATTTCGATTGTAAAACATCCAAACCGCTACACGGTGCAAAATTACTTTTTTTTAGATGGCTCTTTATATGCGTTGTAAATCTTCATTAATACTGAATCAATTGCATTATCATCTAGCTTACCTAGTTTAGACTCTGGATCTGCAAATGCAAAGTTTAATACCCAGTCTAAAACGTCAAAAAATTTAGACGCATTAATCTCTCCAGTCGCACTGACTGCTTTTAATTCTAATTTATGAAGTTCTCTACGAGCTTTAAATGTTATCGGATTAACATTAAAATTTCCATGATCTGTTTTTACTGTCATTATATTGTCTCATTATATGAGTCCTACGCAGAGTGATAAATTTTAACTATCGCCACCAGCACCAGCAAATTTAAAGATTGCGGTTGAAGTTGCTCCTGTATACACGGCTCTAAATGGTAGTGTCATTTTCCATCCATCTTCATCTAATGCGTTTGCGGCAGTATCGTTCATACACTGAGGTATTTCAATTTGGTACACTCCAGTATCTAAATCCAATGCTACGGTACTTTGACCTTCTGCACTAGCTGTTAATGCAAGATCGTCACGCTTACACGTCAAACTACCAGTGACTTCGTATGGGCCAACTGAGTAACCAAATGGTTTAAACGCTCCACCATCTTGATGTCCAACTCTAGTTACAGTACGTGCAATATTAACTTCAAATCCAAATAAGGTTAAATCTTGACTTGCGTAATTTGTTGCTGTTAAATCATGCATATTAAACATAGTTTGTTGATCGCTGACTGAGGTAGCAACTGTGTGTCCTACATTAGTGGTAGCAGTAGGTAGGTATGCGGTAACAAATGTTGCAGTACACATGACCACTCCCGCATTACTACCAATGTCTCCAGAAAAAGAAATACCAGTACACATTGCAGAAGTAAACACCATATCTTTATCTGTACCAGCGACAGCAGCGTGACCACCATTTTCTATAATAATAGACACTGGTTTTGTATTCGTTGTGTTATCTGCGAATACAGATGTGGTTGGCATATTACCTAATAAAGCAGAAATTCCTCCAGATGCTCCATCTTCATAAAGATTTAACAATACTCGCTTAGTGGCTAGATCTGTACAATGAAATGTCATTGAAATTTCATACATACGATCATGCCTTCTTGCCTTAACCATATCATCACTTTGTGTTGATCCACCAGAACCGATCCTAAATGGCGCTACATCTAGAGTTTGACCACCAGAACCAATATCAGTAAATGAATACTCTGTACACGGCATCTCTACCGCTGCACACGCTTGCACTGCTGGCGTTCCCATCGTGGCTTCTGTTCCAATTAATACGCGAGTATTTTTTGTTATTTGAAAATTTACACTAGCCATTATTTATCTCCTTTAGGCGGTTTGACTTCATCTAAGCACTTCTTCAACTTCTCTGGAAGTTTACCACTATAATTAATTTGCATACCTTCTAATAACCAGATGTGTTTAGATGCACAGCCTAAGCCTAACATATTATCTTTTTCTGGTAAATCTTTATAGCCTGGCTTCGCTTTATATTGCTTACTCATACTAACTCCATAGTTGTACATGAGAATACAAGTGATGCGCTGAGTAAACTTGTATCATCTTCATTTTGTTCATAATTAATGCTCTCTACACTTGCATTGTAAAATTTGACATCACTTGACACTGAATAGGTCTTGTTATTATATATTAAGCGTTTTAAACGCTCCATAATCTGCGCAATTTGTTTAAAGTTATTTTTAGTATATGTGCCATTAGTTTTTAATTGATAATCAATAATAACATTGTATTCTCTACTCTGACCGCTTACAAATAGCTCTTCAATATTATCAGCACTAGGTGTAATCAGAAAACTTTGATTACCTTGATGCTCGTCAAAATGAATTGGTATATTAAATTCATTTGCAATAATCGAATGCAAACTATCTATAACTCGATCATAGATGACATTTTCATACGTAATTGCCATCTACTTATACCTTAATAGATGACATCTCATCGATATAACTGACCTGACTTAACCGATCCAATTGGAATGCTATCACTTTGAAAAGTTATGCTCCATTCATCTGACGCAGTATACACCCCAGCTTGAAAACGTATTTGCGCTCCATACGCTAGGTTTTGATAATCTCCAGTAACACGCTCTGCGTCTACCACTTTCTGCATTCTTAATCCATCTGAATTTTTAACATACACATCATAAAAAACTGGAGATTGTGTGCCAGGTGTGAATGTGCCACCAGTCGAAATAACCACTCGAACTTCATCATAATCAGTGTGCGGTGGGCCTTGTATTTTAATATCTTCAATATAACCAGTAGTATTTCCATTTAATGAAATCTCTGCTATAACTCCACTTTCGGATCTATAGCTAGTTTCATTCCACATGACATATTGCTTTTGTTTTAATTTAGTAAGTAATCCATCTTCGCCAAGCGCCATCTCTTCTAGTATATCTGCGCGCTCTACATCACTGCTTCTTACTAAGTCTGCGCACGCTAATATTGCGTTAATACGAATTACGATAAAATCATACGCTCTATCCGATGCACCTTGATAATTAGAATTCCCACGTTTATATATCGGTCTATTTAAATAACTACGCATATGATCTGCTTGCTCTTTACAGACTGTAGTTTTAAGTGTGTCCCAATCTTGACCACCTTCAAATACTGATGAGTTTAATGCTGAGACACTAGAATTCGCTAAAAAATAGGTTAATACATCTGTGTTACTATTATAATTTGCTTCGCCATCTGCGTTAGGTGTATCGGTAACCATACTAAGTTCTGCACCATCTTTATACGCTAACGATATATATCCAGTATTAGTGAGTTGATAAAGATTTGTAGTACCAGTCGTTGCCCAATTTGGTGCAAGCACTCGTTTTCTATCAAATTGATCTATATCACTTACAACGGCTTGTAAATCTGTATTATTATTGCAAAATGCGGTTTGATAACTCATGCGAAGGCTACTCCAAATTGACTAGGTAAGATTGTTACATCTGGTACTTGCGTAGTGATGATAAGCGCAATAATTAAACTAGTGACCATATCTGGATCATTTGTAGGATCATCTAAATCTCTACATAGCGATTGTAATTCTCGCATCACTTCTATTAAACGATCCATTTTCATAGCATCATCCATATTGCTGCACTATTTCCATATAGTGTTCAGGTGTTGCTTTACCTTTATATGTATTGTAATATTTTTTATAATACACTGATTGGTCAATTAATGTTTGTGGAAGTGGTTTTGGTACGCGTCTATAATGCAATCTACACATTACTATTTGCGCGGCTAGGTTAGTGGTAAGTATAAACTTCCATTTCTTTTCATTAGGTAATGTAAAGTGCGACCAATCTAATTCACATACTTCAGCCACTTTTTTCATTAACTCTTCACGATATTGTAAATAATTTTCTATAATATCTACTGCTACCCACGGTTCACATTGAAACACGCCACGAGCTGGGCCTTTTATTTGCTTTAAATAAACATATTTACTTTCAACTAAACCAGTATTATATACCAGATCTAATGCTTTAGGCGATGCATACTTATCTCCTAGTTCACTAAGAACGTGCTTTATCACTTGACGCATTTGACCTGGATCAATCATTTCTTTTTAGGCATTAACTTCTTTTTTTTCTTTTTAAAGTTAATCTTCTTTCCATATCCTTTTTTACTTGGCATACTAACTCCTTTTCTTTTTAATTTTTTTAATCTTACCACTACTAGTGCGCGCAAACTTGTGAGTCTTAGTCTCACGAATAAGTGTACCACTGTAGCGTTTACCACCAAATGTCCAACTTACTTTCTTTGCCATATTACCATTTTACCTTGTTTGACCAATAAGCTGCACTCATGCGACCTTTGGCAATGTTCTTAGCGTGTCTTTTTTTAAAACTTCTACGCCTTGCTCTTTGTGCTGCACTTTTAGGATTCTTCCCAGCACCACTAACTCCTTGTTGTCCAAATCGTATCAAACGTATTCTACTTCCAACTTTAGCCAACACCGCGTGACTTTTAGTCTTATGACTTCTAGTGCGCTTTGGTTTATTATAACCAGAAAATTTTATTCCTCGATACGTGATCAATCTGCTTTCCCACCCATAACTTCAGCTACACTATCTGTACAAGCATCTGCTATGTTTTTAAAGAACGCAACTTCTTCAGCTTCGTTCATTTCTGGTAGATTAATGGCACTAGCTAATTTTTTAGCTAATGCATTTTCAAACGCATCAGATTGAATTTTTTCCATCAACTCCTTCATAAACATTGAGATGATTTTCTTTGCGAATTTCTTCATTTCTTTTCCTTTATATTTCTTATCAATAAAACTATACTTAATAGCGCTACAACGATCTGTAATATTTCATGCACTCCACTAAAGTTTAATGCGTAGTTCCCAAAACTAATCGCTGCAACTCTTACACTATCCATTATAGACCTTTTCCATTAATACGTCCTTTTATATAATTCAGAGAATCGGTTACATCATTGATTTCTGTAATGATACTAGATTGTCTACGTTCAGATGATTCCATTAATTTTTCTGCACGCCTTTCAGAGTTATTATCACTCTTGTTATGTCTCTCTATTAGCTTTACTACAATTTGCGTTTGTGATTCGATCTCTTTTAAAATCTCTGCTATGTCTTTGCTCTGACCTTCATTTAATACTGTGAGTGTCTGTAAACTTTCAGCCTGACTAGATGCGCGCGTATTCATAGTATAGATTAACCATAAAAAGCACGCCACTATACAGCCAGTAAGGCCAATATCTCCATAAAGTGTTGCAAATTCTTGTAGCATTTATTTCTTTTTCCACGGATTTAATTTTTGATAAAATTTCAATTCTTCTTGCAATGCGGCAATGGATTTAGCTTCAGCCAGCTCATGTTTAGTAAGTAAGTTCCTAATCTCTGCATTTGCTGATAATATTCCATTCTCAAGATTTTTAATTCTGGTTTCGATACGCCAATAACCGTATACAAGGCTACACACCAATACAGTAAGCTGTAGTAACCATTTGAGGTTAATGCTGATAATAGCATTGTCATCAAGCACGTTAGCACGATAAGACCTAGCAGTTTGAACATCATTCACTTACCAACTCTACTAATTCATATTGGGCATGATAAAAACACCAATTTTGTCCAACTCTAATATCGTGATAATAATGAGTTATAGAATCTTGTATAACTTCATCAAACACTGAGTCATTAGCACCGTCTAAATTGTATCCCATTACAGACCAGCCACTGCAACCATTAACTACTGTAACCATTAATAATGTTAGTACTAAGAAAAGCAAATAATATGTTAGTGCTTTCATTTCACTTTTTGACATAAACATACTTTACTGGAATATCATAACTAGTACTTCTATTGTTCATCTTTCTACAACCTTATTATTTATTAATTTATGTTTAACAATGTCAATGCGCCCATGACCAGACTCGTGCAGTTTTGCACACTCAGCCACATAAGCCAATTCTATAGTTTGAAATGAATCAGATTTAGTTTTTATTTCATCATCTACCAC